>OHRT01000200.1_pt1 | contig 27435 bp, 26 predicted proteins | sample 1578521 | NCBI WGS metagenome assembly OHRT01 (sample SAMEA3879537, study PRJEB24766) | human gut metagenome | biome: human-associated habitat; feature: feces | place: USA | collected 1985/1987
AAAGACAACCAACAGCAAAACGGCGAGTTCCGCCCAGCCAAAACCCACCCCCCGCCGCCAGACGGAACCCGCAACACGCCCATAAACATTGAGAGGTAATCAAAGCATGGTAGATTTCATCGTAGAAGCCATAACCGGCGCGGACGTGGGGAAGTACCTCGCGACCTTTATCATCTCCATGATCCCGGTCATCGAGCTGCGAGGGGCGATACCCATAGGCGTCGGCCTGGGGCTGTCGCACGTGGAGGCGATGGGCGTCAGCATAGTCGGCAACATGCTGCCCGTGCCTTTCATCATCCTGTTCATACGGCCCATATTCAAATGGATGACGAAGCACAGCACGCGGCTTGGACGGCTTGCAGAAAAGCTGGAGGCCAAGGCCGAGGGCAAATGGGACAGGATACACCGCTTCCAGTTCTTCGCGCTGACGATCTTCGTCGCTATCCCCCTGCCCGGCACGGGGGCCTGGTCCGGGGCGCTCATCGCCGCCGTTATGAACATGCGCCTGCGTAACGCCCTGCCCTCCATACTGCTCGGCGTCATCATCGCCGGCATATTGGTTACAGGCCTGACCTACGGCTTCACCTCAATTTTCGTTTAACAAAACCGGCCGCCGCCCCATAGAATTAAGCGAGGGGGTGACGGCGTGTTCTGGAAGATACTGCTCTGCGCCGTGGCGTCGGGGCTGGTGGTGTTGTTCCTCTGGTCGCTGAGGGGAACGCTGCTGCTGCCAGTGCGCTGCGGCAGACATTCGCGCCTGGAATTCCGGCTGCTGGTCACTGGACCGGAACCAGGGCTGGAGGAGACGCTGGGCGCCCTCGTCTGGCTGAGAGAAAACGGCACGCTCAAAGGCAGCATAGTAATTGAGGACCGGGGCATGGACGCAGAGACCCGGGAAATGGCCCGGCTGCTCTCCCGGCGCTGGGATTGCGTCAGCCTCGGATGGGATGGGGAAGAATGGACGAACGAGAAGAACTGAATGAGCTTTCCGGACGGGTCGTGAGCGTGGTCTATGCCAACGAGGAGAACGGATATACCGTCCTGCGGCTGGACACCATGGACGGCGGAGTAACCACCGTCGTCGGAACTCTGCCCTCGGCCTGCCCGGGCGAGGAGCTGCACGCCTTCGGGGAATGGATGACCCACCCGAGCCACGGCCGCCAGTTCCGGGCCGAGTACGCCGAGCGCAGCCTGCCCCGTACGGCGGAGGCCATCTACGCCTACCTCGCGGGCCGCTCCGTCAAGGGCATAGGTCCTGCAACAGCCACGCTCATCGTGGACAGATTCGGGGAAAAGACCCTCGACGTGCTCGAAAACCATCCTGAGCTGCTCTCGGAGATACGCGGCATAGGACGGGAGAAGGCTGCACGCATCTCGGCGGACTTCCGCCGCCAGGCGGGGCTGCGGCGGCTTATGGAGTTCCTCTGCGGCCACGGCCTGCGGCCGCTCCTGGCCGTACGGCTCTACAGGTTCTACGGCGAGGAGGCCATGGACGTCCTCGGCGGGGACCCCTACATACTTGCTGCGGCGCATATAGGCGGCAGTTTCGCGGAGGCTGACCGCCTGGCCTTTGACCTGGGCTGCGAGGCCGAGGACCCGAACCGTGTGCGCGCCGCCGTCATCTTCGAGCTGAGACACAACGCGGGGAATGGCCACTGCTTCATTCCCAGGGACAAGCTCGCCCCCGCCACGGCGCAGTTCATAAGCGCCTCGCCCGAGAGCGTGGAGGCCGCTATAGACGAGCTGCGGGAGCAGGGCCAGGTCACGCAGGACAGCCTCGCCGGCCGCGAGGCCTGTTATCTCTCCGAGCTCTACGAGGCCGAGACCTATGTCGCGGAAAAACTCAAAGCCCTCGCCTCGGAGCCAAAACCCGAGGACGAGGCGACGCGCCAGCTCGTCGCGCGCGTGGAGGCCAGGGGCGGCATAGTCTACGCGCCCCTGCAGCGCGAGGCCCTGAGCCTTGCCGCCAGGAGCCGGGTCATGGCCCTCACCGGCGGACCCGGCACGGGCAAGACCACCTCCCTGCGCGGGATTTTGAGCCTCTACGACTCCCTGGGAATAGAAACGCTGCTCACCGCGCCGACTGGCCGCGCGGCCAAGCGCATGTCCGAGCTCACAGGCCGCGAGGCCTCCACCATCCACCGCCTGCTTGGCGCCGCCTTCTCGCCGGAGGGCGAGGACACCGTCTTTTCCCGTGACGAGGACGACCCGCTGGAGTGTGGCGCCGTCGTGCTGGACGAGTGCTCGATGGTTGACATAACGCTTATGCGCGCGCTGCTCGCGGCGCTGCCGGAGGGCTGCCGCCTCATTTTGGTGGGGGACGCGGACCAGCTGCCGAGCGTGGGGCCGGGGCGGGTGTTCTCAGATATCCTGCGCTCGGGGGAGATACCGGCGGTGAGGCTGACGGAGGTGTTTCGTCAGGCGGAGGACAGCCGGATAGTCCGCTGCGCGCACGAGATAAACAGGGGGGAGCACCCGGAGTTTCGCAGGAACACGGGCGGCCTCTTCCTGCTGAACCGTCCGGAGCAGGAGCGGGCGTCGGACACGATAGTCGAGCTGTGCGCCGAGCGGCTGCCGAAGCGCATGGGCATCCAGCCGGAGGAGATACAGGTCCTGACGCCGACGCGGAAGGGGGAGCTGGGCTCAATTTCGCTCAACCGCCGGCTCCAGGCGGCGCTGAACCCGCCCGCGAAGGGCAAAAACGAGAAAATTTTTGGCGAAGTTGCCTTCCGTGAGGGCGACAGGGTAATGCAAATCCGGAATAACTATGATATAATCTGGCACAGGGAGCAGGGAGAGGGCCGCGAGCCTGAAGCGGGCTCGGGCATCTACAACGGCGACATAGGCTATATCCTCGGCATAGACGCCGAGAACGAAACGCTGACGGTGGATTTTGACGGGCGCGTGGCGGCGCTGAGCTTTGAGCAGCTCATGCAGCTGGAGCATGCCTGGGCCATGACGGTCCACAAGTCCCAGGGCAGCGAATACAGGGCCGTTGTGCTCGCGCTGGCGCAGGCCGCGCCGCGGCTGTTGACGCGGGGCGTGCTCTACACCGCGGTGACGCGCGCGCGGGAGCTGCTCATAGCCGTCGGCGGTGAAGAGACGGCGCACAGAATGATAGACAACCACGTCCAATCCAGGAGATACAGCGGCCTGAGGCTCAGGCTGAGCTCTGAAAAATAGAGAAGGAGGCGTGCTTGCCGTGCCGAAGTCGAAAAGCGGGATACTGGACATCATCTTTCCGCCGCGCTGCGCCTTTTGCCGCGGCTTGCTGAAGCGGGGCGAGAGCGGGATGTGCGCCGAGTGCGCGAAGAGCCTGCCCTACACCTCGCCCTCGGAGCGGGCGGGCACGGATTTCGTCGCGGCCTGCGTCGCTCCGCTCAGGTACGAGGGTGCGGTGCGCGAGGCGCTGCACCGCTACAAGTTCCAGGGCGTGACGGCCTACGCGGGCGTCTTCGGCCGGCTGGTGGCGGACTGCATCCGCGAGCGCCTGGCGGGGGAGTACGAGCTCATCTCCTGGGTGCCGCTCTCCAGCCAGCGCCTGAAAGAGCGCGGCTACGACCAGGCCATGCTGATAGCCATGGCCGCGGCGCTGGAGCTTGGGGACGTCGCCGTCGAGACCCTGCGCAAGAGGAAGGACGTGGCCCCGCAATCGGCCACGGGCAGCCTTGAAAAGCGCCGCGCGAATATCTCCGGCGCCTATGAGGTCATAGACCCGGAGTTGGTCGAGGGCAGGAGGATACTGCTCATAGACGACATCATCACGACAGGCGCCACGGTGTCCGAGTGCGCGAGAACGCTGGGCATGGCCGGCGCGGAGAGCGTGGTCTGCGCGGCGCTGGCAAGAGTTGACTAAACGGGCCGCAAGCGGTCAATGATTACCTTAAGACTGGAAAGGTGCAAATGCTATGCTGATATTCGAACGTGATATAGCGCTGGACATGGGTACTACGGGCGTGCTGCTCTATTCGAGGGGTAAGGGCGTCCAGATACGCGAGCCGACCATCGTGGCCGTGGACAAGTTCTCCGGCAAGCTGCTCAAGGTCGGACACGACGCGCAGAAGATGCTGGGCCGCACGCCCGCGAGCATTGTGCCCATCCAGCCCATCATGGACGGCGTCATCTCGGACTACGACATGACTGTGGCCATGCTCCGGGAGCTCATAGGCCGGGTGACGAGCTTCAGCCTCTTCAAGCCCCGCGTCCTGGTCTGTGTGCCGGGCAGCATCACGGGCGTGGAAGAGCGCGCGGTGATAGACGCCGTGGTCGAGGCGGGCGCGAGGAAGGTCTACCTCGTGGAGAGCGCCGTCGCCACGGCCTACGGCGCGGGCATAGACGTCTCTAAGCCGGACGGCCACCTCATCATCGACATCGGCGGCGGCACGACGGAGACGGCGGTCGTCTCGCTCGGCGGCGTGGCCGAGTGCGAGTCCATAAAGGTCGCGGGCGGCAGCTTTGACGACGCCATTATCCGCTACGTCCGGCGGCGCTATAACGTCCTCATCGGCGCCAAGACGGCGGAGGAGGTCAAGATAAACATCGGCTGCGTCGTCCCGAAGCCGGAGGTCGGCATCGAGGAGGTCAAGGGCCGCGACCTGGTGACGGGCCTGCCCAAGATGGTGAAGCTGAGCTCCACGGAGCTGGCCGAGGTTCTGCTGGAGCCCGCGCGAGAGATACTTGAGAGCATCCACTACGTCCTGGAGCGCACGCCGCCCGAGCTCGTGGCGGACATCTCGCAAAACGGCATAGTCATGTCCGGCGGCGGCAGCCTCATCTACGGCATAGATATGCTGGTCGAGCACGACACAAACCTGCGCACGGTGGTGGTGGACGACCCCATCTCCTGCGCGGCCTACGGCGCGGGCAAGATGCTCCTGCGCCTGAACGAGCTGCCCGAGGGCATGGTGAACTTTGCCCGCAAGCGCCAGCTCCAGAACTGAAAAGCGAAAAGAAGCCGCCCGGCGGTGCAGCCGGGCGGCTTTTGTCATGTTTTTTAGTCCGGGTCCTGGAAGCCCTCGCCGAAGACCATGTCCGTGGAGCTTATCATGATGAAGCTGGCCGAGTCCGCCTCGCGGACGGCGCGCTTGGCCTTGAAGGCCTGGCTCTTGCTCAGGGCGCTGATGACCAGCTGCTTTTCCCGCTTGGTGTAGGCCCCGCGGATGTCCGCGATGGTGCTGCCGCGTTCCGTCTCGCGGCTGATGGCCTCCGCCACCTCGTCGCCGTGCTCGGTGACGACCAGCATCATCTTGCCCGAGCTCAGGCCGTAGCTGACCCGGTCTATGACCGCGCCGACGGCGAAGACGGACACCGCCCCGTAGAGGAAGGAGTCCACATCCCGGAAGACCAGGGCGCCGAGGCTTATGATGACGGCGTCGCTGACTATGGAGATGGTGCCGGTGGAGATGTGCGGGTGCAGCTTTTTGAGGGAGAGCACGAGAAAATCCATGCCCCCCGTCGAGGAACCGCGGGAGTAGACTATGGCCAGGCCGAGGCCCATGAGCGCGCCGCCGAAGAGGGCGGCAACGAGCCTGTCCCCCGAGTAGTGCGGCAAAACCGGGCCGAGCAGGTCTATGATGACCGACACGAGTACCATGGATTTGAGGCTCTTGAGGAAGAAATCCCGCCCCAGCACGCGGAAGCTGAAGATGACGAGCGGGATGTTCAGCAGGATCGAGAGTACGCCTATGGGCAGGGAGGGGAAGAGGTGGTTTATGCTTACGGCGAGGCCGCTCACCCCGCAGGTGGCGATCTCGGCGTCCACGATGAAGGTGCTTATCGCCGCGGCGTAGAGAAAGCTGCCGGCGAGGTCGCAGGCCAGGTCTGCCGCCAGCCGCCTGAGTTTGGCTTTATTCATGCCGTGTACCTCCTTCTTTTTATCCGGGACGCGGCCCTCATATTGGCGTCGATATTATACCTTTCCCCACGACATGCCGTCAAGTGCCGGGTAACAGACAAGGACCCGGCGCTTTGTGCGCCGGGTCCCGCTGGCCCGCGTCAGAGCTCGGAGTTTGCCGGGCCCGGGTACTGCTCCTGCACGGCTGGGGGCAGGTCTTCCCAGAAGACCTCGGCCCAGCTCACGACGCCGCGCAGGGGCATGGTTTCGAGCAGGATGAAGGCGTCCTCCGTGAGGATGCGGCTGGTCTTGAAGCTGATGTCCCGGCTCCGGCCGTCAGCGTCATAGCAGACGAGAGTATATTCGTATATCATATCGTCGCTCGCGGTCACCTGTTTTACGCAGGTGTTGTCTATCTGCGAGTACCACTCGGCGCCCGTGCCGCCCCAGCCGAACCATATGGCCGCGCCGACAATCAGGATGATGAGCGCCACTATCAGGATTATTATGAGCAGTTTTGCCGATTCCATGAAGAGCACCTCCTACCTCACGTTCCCGCTGTTCGGGCGGACAATCTTGTAATAGGATCTGGCCGTAAGGGCGTAGACCACAGCGTACACAGCGCAGAACACCAAGAGCGTGCCGAGCGTGCAGAGCGCCGTGAGCTTCACGTTCGTCAGCGAGAAAAGACGCAGGAGCAGCACGACGAGGTTGAAGTCAAAGGCGATGTGGATGGCCGCCACCAGTATGGGCATGAAGAACACCGTCAGAATCTGGCTGCGTATGGCGCGGCGCGCCTCGCGCTCGGAGAGGCCGACCTTGCGCATGATCTCGAAGCGGGCGTTGTCCTCGTAGCCCTCGGAGACCTGCTTGTAGTAAATTATCAGGACCGTCGCCATCAGGAAAACGATGCCCAAGAACACGCCCAGGAAGAGGAAGCCGCCGGAGAGACCGTAGACGTCCCGTTCCGTCTCCGAGCGCAGGTCTATGCGCAGCACGTCGTAGTAGCCCGCGTCCACGCCATCGCCCTCGCTGGAGGCGGCAAAGTAGTCGTCCACCATGGCGGCGAGCGCCTCGTCCGAGGCGTCGAAGTCGTACTGCCCTCGCCAGACATACGAGCCATTCTCCTGGCCCGCGACCAGCTCCAGCAGCGCCGCGGTGTCCGGTACCACGAGGACGATATCGTCGTCCTCCGACTGGCTCAGAATCGCCGTATTCAGCTCTACCTGCGCGGAGCTGAGCTGCGCTTCGCCCACGAACTGTATGCTTAAAGTATTGCCGTCCTTGTCCAGGAAGTTCAGGCCATCCCCGAACTTGTAGCCCGAGGGGACGTGAGCCAGCGCCTCGCCCGGGGCGAGTTCCGGCGCCGCTTCGCCCGTCAGCTGGGCGTAGGTCTCAGCCGTGACGGCTGTGACCAGGCTCACGTGGTCTTCGGAGTCTACTGCCGTGAAGGTGTAGTATTCAACCGCCTTCGCCGCCGAGGGCGTCAGCTTGTGCCCGGCGAAGTAGTCCTCAAACCAGGCGTCCATCGCCGCGGCGTCGTAGGGCGTGTGGTACTCGATGGTCTCCTCGCCCGTCTCCTCGTTGTAGACGTGGTCCTCGGTGGAGCTGGCATAATACGTCGTCTCCACCACCACGTCGGCGGGGCAGTAGACGTTCACCTGCTCCTCGCTGCCGAGGTAGAGGGAGAGCGTGCCGCTCACCATGACCATGACCATGGTGCACAGGATGCAGATGTTCGCCAGGCCCACGGCGTTGCGCTTCATGCGGTAGAGCATGCCCGAGACGCTGATGAAGTGCTTGGCCTTGTAGTAGTAGCGCTTGTTGCGCCTCAGCGCCTTTAAAACCGCTATGGAGACAGAGGTGAACAGGCAGTAGGTGCCGATTATGACCGCAAAGACCGCGAGGAAATATACCGCCACGGCCATGCCGGGATTGTCCACGAGCATCGCCGCGGCGTAGCCCGCACCCAGGAAGAGAACCCCCACTATCGTGAGAAACCAGTTGGCTTTAGGTTCTTTTTCACCCACATTGCCGCCGCGCAGCAGCTCAACAGGGCGCGAACGCCCCACCTTGGCGAGATTCGCCAGCAGCGTCAGCAGTATGAGCCCCGCGAAAAAGAGCACCACGATGATAATGGCTATGGGCTGCACCGAGAAGCCGAAGGGTACGGGCAGGCGCATGAGCCGGAAGAGCGCCAGGCTCACGAGCTTGGTGAGCAGGATGCCCACCGCGATGCCGCCGCCGATGCCGATGAGGGCGATGTAGAGCGCCTCAAACACCATGATGCCGGCGATGTTCGTCTTGCTCATGCCGAGCACGCTGTATAGGCCCGGTTCCTTCTGCCGCCGCTTCATCAGGAAGCTGTTCGTGTACAGCAGGAAGATGCAGGAGAAGAGGCCCAGGACGAACATGCCCAGGGTCATGAACATGGACACATACATCGGGCCATTGGATGTCCCCGCGGCCAGTTCCTTTGAGCCGGGGTCGGAGACTATGGCGGCCATGATGTAGAAGGCCGCGGCGGTGCCGATTACAGTGAGGATATAGGGCAGGTAGAAGCGGCGGTTGGACTTCATGCTCCGCGCCGCGAGCTTGGGATAAAAGGAGAGCTTACGCACCGAGCTCACCGCCTTGTGCGATAACGGTCAGCGTGTCCGAGATGCGCGCGAACATCTGCTCCGCCGTCTGACCGGCGCGGTAGAGCTGGTGATAGACCTCGCCGTCGCGCAGGAAGAGGACGCGCCCCGCGTGGGAGGCGGCCTTGACGGAGTGCGTGACCATGAGTATGGTCTGGCCCTCCTCATTTATTTCACCGAACATGTTGAGCAGGGCGTCCGTCGCACGGGAGTCAAGCGCGCCCGTGGGCTCGTCCGCGAGGATGATGCGCGGGCGGGTGATGAGCGCGCGGGCGACTGCGGCGCGCTGCTTTTCACCGCCTGAGACCTCGTAGGGGTACTTGCCCAGAAGGCCCGCAATGCCGAGCCGCTGGGCGATGGGCCCGATGCGCCCGCTCATCTCCTCGAAGCTCTTGCCCGCGAGGACGAGGGGGAGGAAGATGTTGTCCCGCAGCGTGAAGGTGTCAAGGAGGTTGAAATCCTGGAATACGAAGCCCAGTTTGTCGCGCCGGAAAGCGGCCAGCTCACGCTCCGGGATGCCGGTGATGTCCCGCCCGTCGAGCAGCACCTGGCCGGAGGTTGGCCTGTCGAGCGCGGCGAGGATGTTCAGAAGCGTCGTCTTGCCGGAGCCGGATTCGCCCATGATGGCGACGTACTCGCCCTCGACAACGGAAAAACTCACGTTCGAGAGCGCCTGGACCTGCGCCCCGCCGAAGCGAGTGGTGTAGATTTTTTTGAGATTGGATACCTCAAGCAGTGACATTGAAATGTCTCCTCCTTCCTGGATTACGCCCATATCATAGCAGAGCATCGCGCGCCGTTCCATTGCTTTGCCTTACGTTAAGGCCTCCAATGTGACATTTTTGAAAGGTTGGCGTCCCAGAGTGCGGACAGAGTGTGCATACGGAGGACATTTGTACAGAATGAACATACACAAGCCCTTTTTCCGCGGCGATATTGTAATTGCTTAATGTGCCGCAGCGGTGGTATAATACAGTATCTTGTGCGCAGGCACAGTGGGAAAAATACAGGCCGAGGAGCTGTTTTGTCATGAATTATGAGCACATCCGCCGCGAGGACGCGGAGATCTTTGCCGCAATGGAGCAGGAGCTCACGAGGCAGCGCGACCATATAGAGCTTATCGCCTCGGAAAACTTCACCTCTCCGGCGGTCATGGAGGCCGTCGGCAGCCATCTCACGAATAAATACGCCGAGGGCTACCCCGGCAAGCGTTTTTACGGCGGCTGTGAATATGTGGATATAGTGGAGGACATCTGCCGCAACAGGGCCAAGGAGCTCTTCGGGGCTGAGCATGCCAACGTGCAGCCGCACTCCGGCTCCCAGGCGAACGTTGCCGTCTATCTCGCCCTGGCGAAGCCCGGGGACGTGCTCATGGGCATGGACCTCGCCTGCGGCGGCCACCTCACCCACGGCTCCAGGGCCTCCATAACCGGCAAATACTTTGACGTCCACGGCTACGGCGTGGACCCCGAGACGGAGCTCATCGACTATGACGAGATGCTCCGCATGGCCAAGGAGCTGCGCCCGAAGATGATAATCTCCGGCGCCTCCGCCTATTCCCGCATCATCGACTGGGCTAAGATACGCGAGATATGCGACGAGGTTGGGGCCTATATGTTCGTGGACATGGCCCATATCGGCGGCCTTGTAGCCGGCGGGGCGCACCCCTCGCCCGTGCCTTACGCCGACGTCGTCACGACGACGACGCACAAGACCCTGCGCGGTCCGCGCGGAGCCATCATCCTCTGCAAAGAGGAGCTGGCTAAGAAGATAGACTCCGCCATCTTCCCCGGCAGCCAGGGCGGCCCGCTGATGCACGTCATCGCGGGCAAGGCCGTCTGCCTGAAGGAGGCCATGCAGCCGGAGTTCGCGGAGTACCAGCACCAGGTGGTGCGCAACGCCGCGGCCTTGGCCGAGACGCTCTCCGCCGGCGGAGTGCGCCTCGTCTCCGGCGGCACGGATAACCATCTGCTGCTTGCGGACGTCATGAGCATGGGCGTCACAGGCCGCGACATGCAGGAGCGGCTCGACCGCGCGCACATCACCGCCAACAAGAACGCCATTCCCTTCGACCAGCAGCCGCCCCACCTGGGCAGCGGCGTGCGCTTCGGCTCCCCGGCCGCCACGACGCGCGGCATGAAGGAGGCCGAGATGCGCCGCATAGGCGGACTCATCCTGCGCCTCATGCAGGAGGGCGAGAGCGCTGTGCCGCAGGTCAAGGACGAGGTCATGGAGCTTTGCGAGCGTTTCCCGCTCTATCCGGGCGTCATCTGAAATAATGTACCGCGTGTTCGTCGTTGAGGATGACCCCGTCATCGCCGGGGCCATCTGTGCCCAGATGGACAGCTGGGGGCTTGAGGCCCGCTGCGCCAAGGATTTCGGCGCGGTCATGGCGGAGTTCGCCGCCTTCGACCCCCAGCTCGTGCTGCTGGATATCTCCCTGCCCCGCTACTCGGGCTACCACTGGTGCGCCGAGATACGGAAGGTCTCCAAGGTGCCGGTGATGTTCATCTCCAGCGCCTCGGACAACATGAATATCGTCATGGCCATGAACATGGGCGCGGACGATTTCATCGCCAAGCCCTTCGATTTGGAGGTGCTCATGGCGAAAGTGCAGGCGCTGCTCAGGCGGGCCTATGACTTTGCGGGGACGGGCAAGGTGCTTGAGTGCGGCGGGGCGGTGCTGGACATCCCCGGCGGGGCGCTCGTGTACGGCGAGGGGCGCGCGGAGCTCACGAAAAACGAGCTGCGCATCCTTCAGGCCCTCATGGAAAAGCACGGCTCCGTCGTCTCGCGCGACGCGCTGATGCTCCGCCTCTGGCAGACGGACAGCTTTGTGGACGAGAACACGCTGACGGTGAACGTCACGCGCCTGCGCCGCAAGCTGGAGGCCCTGGGCCTGGGCGATTTTATCAAGACCCGCAAGGGCCTGGGCTATATCATAGACTGAGGGGGCGCGGCGCAATGTATATCCTCTCATATTTCAGGAAGCACTGGCGAGGGCCGGTGCTTTTCCTGCTTTGCGCCGCGATATGCGGCGCGGTGTTCTATCTGTACGGCCTTCCGGCGGAATCGGTGCTGTATGCGGCGGCGCTCTGCCTTGTACCCTGCCTGGGCTTCCTGATAGTTGACATCGTGTCCTACAGCCGGCGCGTGCGGGCGCTCAGGGAGCTTTTGCGGAATATCCGCGTCTCGATAGAGCGCCTTCCCGAACCGCGCGACGGCGTTGAGGGCGCCTACGACGCGCTGCTGCGCGAGCTCTGGGACGAAAAGAGCAAGCTCGACGCCGAATACAGCGCCTCCCGCCGCGAGGCCGAGGACTACTACGCCATGTGGGCGCATCAGATCAAAACCCCCATCGCCGCCATGCGCCTGCTGCTCCAGCAGGGCGCGGAGCCGGACGGGGCCGCCGTCTCGGCGGAACTGTTCCGCATCGAGCAGTATGTCGAAATGGTGCTCTCCTACCAGCGGCTGGGCAGCGACACGGTGGACCTTGTGCTGCGCCGGGTGGAGCTCGGCCGCGTCGTGCGCGGCTGCGTGCGCAAGTTTGCGGGGCTGTTTATAATGAAAAAGCTGCCGCTTGAGCTGGGGGAGGTAGGTCTCGAAGTGCTGACGGATGAGAAGTGGCTGGCTTTCGTCATAGAGCAGCTGCTCTCGAACGCGCTCAAGTACACCCGGGAGGGCAGCATAAATATCCGCGTCGAAGGCCGCAGCCTTGTCATCGAGGATACCGGCACGGGCATAGCGCCGGAGGATCTTCCCCGCCTGGGTGAACGCGGGTTTACAGGCTACAACGGCAGGGAGGAAAAGGGCTCCACGGGCCTCGGCCTCTATCTCTGCCGCCGCGTCTGCGATAAGCTGGGCCACAGCCTGCGCTTTGAGTCGGAGCTGGGCCGCGGCACCCGGGCCGTCATCGGTTTCCCGGACTGCCGCCTGGATGTGGAATGAAAAGCTCCCCCGTCCGCCGGACGGGGGAGCTTTTAGGCTTTTCGGCTCAGAAGATGTCGTCGAGCACCTTTTCGGGCGCCCGCTCGAGCTCCTGGGGGTTTTTGAGATAGTATTTCATGTGCTTGAAGGCGGCGGCGTAGTAGGCGCCGTCCACAATGCGCTCGTCGCAGACGATTTTGTAGTCAACATACTTGTGCTCGACGGGCTGGCCGTGGCGGTCAAGCTCCACCACGCGCCGCTTGGCGCCGAAGGCGAGGAAGATCGGCAGGTTGCCGAAGTTGTAGAGATGGTGGTATATGGGTGGGATGCCGAGGGAGCCGAGGTCCGTGACTATCATGGAGCCGTGGAAGGGGCTGACCCGCAGCAGGGACATGGGGATGAGGTCGAAATAGTCCATAACGCGCAGGACCCAGACTGCGAACTTGAGAAAAATGCCGGGTATCTTCATGAGCACGCCGGCTACCTTTTCCGTGCCGCTGTCGTCGGAGACGCGTATCTCTTCGACGGCGTCGTTCATTTTACGGTAGACGTCGTAGATGGTGTCGGTGGGCTCGAAAACGACCTTGGCGCAGGTCTCCTCAGACTCGGTGGTGATGCCGCGCTTCACCATCATGTTTATCAGGATCTCGTTGCGCGCATAGACCCGCTGGCCGGAGACGAAGCGGTTGAGGCCGGGCAGCTGGGAAACCACCCTTATATAGGCGGCGATAAACAGGTGCAGCATGCCCAGACCCTTGTAGCCCTCCTGACGCTTGGCGCGCAGCCAGCGGTCCGTCTCCGATATCTCAACGGAGCCGGCGAACTGGTTGCAGGCGTCGTTGCGGTTTATCATTATGTAGGACTCAAACATGTTCAGCGCAGGCAGGGTGCGCAGGCGGCGCCCCTCCTTGCGGTCCCCGAACCGGCGATGATAGTTTGATTCACTCATGGCAGTTACCTCCACAGGCGGATAAAATTGTCTCAGGGACTTTACATTATAATATGGCTTTCGCCGCAAATCAAGTGTTAACGGCATTTAATACGCTGAAGCCCTAACATTCGTGAAGATTGACAAAATCTTGACGCAGGTTTTGGCGGCGAGATTGTGCCTATTTTATCATGTAATATGCGCAAATTTGCTTGCTTAATTTAGGCTGTTTTGGTATTATTAATGACGTAGATACCTGACGGATGATGGCGCTTTCCGCATCCGTCTTTTTCGGTGGGAGGTGTATCAATGTCTTTTGAAGCGATCACAACGATAAGCGAGGCCGAAGAGAGCGCGAAGCGCATGAAGGCCGAGGCGCTCTCGGCGGCGAAGGCGGCGGAGGCCGCGGCGCAGGCCGAGGGCCGTACGGCGTTGGCCGAGGCGGAAAAGAAGGCCGCCGCGGAGCTTGCCGAGCTGCGCTCGAAGTCTGACGAAAAGGCCAAGGAGGACGCGCGGCAGCTTGCCTCGGATACGGAGAACAGGAAAGCGGCAATGCGCGCGCGGGCCGACGCGCGTCTTGAGAAGGCCGCCGCGCTTATCGTGGAAAGGGTAGTGAACGGCTGATATGGCGATAGTAAAGATGAAAAAGCTCAGGCTGCTGGCCATGTCTGCGGACAGGCAGGCGCTGCTGAAGGAGCTTTTGCTTCTGGGCTGCGTCGAGGTCAGCGAGCCTACCGAGCTTCCGGAGGAGGCGTATCCGGCCCTGAGCCGCTGCGACTCCGCGGAGCTGACGCGCGTGAAGGCGCAGCACGCGGAGCTCACGAACGCGGTGAAGCTGCTGGATAAATACTCGCCCGAGAAGTCCGGCTTCCTCAAGCCCCTGCCTGAGGCGGAGGCGGCGGAGCTTCTGGACGAGGCACGTCTTCCGGAGGACATCGCCCTCGCGCAGAAACTCATGGAGCTCGAAGAGCGCATCCGCCGCAACGGAGCCGAGGTGCTGCGGGAGCAGACCCAGTTGGAGACTCTGGCCCCCTGGCTGCCCCTGGATTTGCCTCTCTCCTGCAAGGGTACGGAGCGCGCCGCCGCGATGACGGCGTCCCTGCCTGCGGCGTTGGACATGACCGAAGCGGACGCGGCGCTGGGCGCTGCGGCCCCCGAGGCCCAGCTCTTCAGGGTCTCGGACGACAAGAGCCTGCACTATGTTCTGCTCGTATGCCTGAGGGACGGGCTGGACGCCGCGCTTGAGGCCCTGCGGCCCCTGGGCTTCAACCTCATGAGCCCCGGCGAATTCGACTGCACGGCGAAGCAGGCCGCCGAGCGGAGCGAAAAGAAAATAGCGGATTTGAACCGCGAAAACGGCGAGCTGGCCAAGGCCATAGCCGCCGAGGCCCCGCACAGGTCGGAGCTGAAGCTGCGTGCCGACACGCTGGCCACCAAGATAGCCCGCGCCGAGGCCGAGGCGAGGCTCATGCAGACCGAGACCTCCGTCTGCCTCCAGGGCTGGGTGCCTGCTGAAAAAGAGCAGGAGCTCGCTGGTGTCCTCGCGAAGTACGACTGCGCCTGGGAGACCGCGGACCCGGCGGAGGACGAGTATCCCGATGTGCCGGTGAAGCTCAAGAACAACCGCTTCACCCGCGCGATGAACATGGTCACGGAGATGTATTCGCTCCCGGCCTATGACGGCGTGGACCCGAACCCGCTGATGGCGCCGTTTTTCATCCTGTTTTACGGCATCATGCTGGCGGACATGGGCTACGGCGTGCTCATGATAATCATCGCCCTGCTGGTGCTGGGCAAGAAGAAGCCCAAGCGCGGCATGCGCAACTTCTTCGAGCTGCTGCTATGGTGCGGCATCTCGACCACCGTCTGGGGCGTCATAACCGGCGGCTGCTTCGGCGATCTGCCGCTGCAGGTGGCGCAGATAATAAACCCGGACACCACCTGGACGGGCCTGCCCGCCCTCTTCACCCCGCTGGAGGACACGGTCATGATCCTCATCGGCGCGATGGCCCTGGGCGTCGTGCAGATAATAACGGGCATGGTCATCAGCTTCGTGGAGAAGTGCAAGGCCGGAGACGTGTTCGGCGCCGTGTTTGAAGAGGGGACCTGGTGGATGATCTTCGCGGGCGGCGCGCTCGCGGCGCTCGGCATCGGCAGCGTGGCCGGAGTGCCTGTGGTGCTCGTCATCGGCATCGTGATGCTGGTCATCGGCAACGCCAAGGGCAAGAAGAACATCGCCTCCATACTGATAGGCGTCGTCGCCGCCGTCTACAACGGCGTGACGGGCTACTTCGGCGACATACTGAGCTACTCGCGTCTCATGGCCCTCATGCTCGCGGGCAGCGTCATAGCGCAGGTGTTCAACACCATCGGCGCCATCTTCGGCAACATAGTCGTGTTCCTTATAATCTCCATCGTGGGCAACGCGCTCAACTTCGCGCTGAACCTGCTCGGCTGCTTCGTGCACGACCTGAGGCTCCAGTGCCTGGAGTACTTCGGCAAGTTCTACAAGGACGGCGGCAGGCCGTTCAGACCCCTTGAGATCAACGCCAAATTTGTAAACGTCGCTACAACCGACAAATAAGAGGAGGAAATTAAAATGAGTTTTCTTGAACAGTTCGGCGGAATGGCACTCGGCCTTCTGGGCGCCGGTCTCTCGGCCGCGCTCGCCGGCATCGGCTCTGCCAAGGGCACAGGCATCGCGGGCGAAGCGGGCGCCGGCCTGCTCTGCGAGGACCCCAGCAAGTTCGGTAAGGTCATGATACTGCAGGTCATCCCCGGTACGCAGGGTCTGTACGGCCTCGTCGTTTGGTTCTTCGCCTCCTTCCGCATGGGCCTGCTGAACGGCACCATCATGGACCTGACGGTCACCGAGGGCCTGCGTTACTTCGTCGCCTGCCTGCCGATGGCGCTGGGCGGCTGGATCTCCGCCATAGCCCAGGGCCGCGTGGCCGCCGCCTCCATCAACCTGCTGGCCAAGAAGCCGGACGACTGGTCCAAGGGCATGGTGCTCTGCATCACCGTCGAGTTCTACGCAATACTTGCTCTTCTGGCCTCCATGCTCATGATCCTCAACATCGGTTGAGCGAGCCCCCGCAAGGAAGACAGCTATGAACGGAATCGAGAAAATAACCGCTCGCATCAGGGCGGACGCGGAGGCGGAATGTGCCGCCATCCGCGCCGAGAGCGAGGAGCGCTGCGCCGCCATCCGCGCGGAGAACGAGCGGGCCGCCCAGGAGGAATACTGGCGGCTGGTGCGCGAGGGCGTGAAGGACACCGAGCAGCGTGTCCAGCGTCTGGGCCGTACCGCGCGCCTTGAGGCCAAGAAGAGCGTGCTCAACATGAAGCAGGAGGCCGTTTCCCGCGCCTTTGAGCTGGCGCGGCAGAAGCTGGCCGGCCTGCCGGAGCAGGACTACGTCGCCTTCCTCGCCCGTGAGGCCGCCGAGGCCGCGATAACGGGGCAGGAGGAGGTCATCCTCTCCGAGAAGGACCGCGCCGCCTGCGGCGCGAAGGCCGTGAAGGCCGCCAACGAGCTCATAGCAAAGCGCGGGCTGGACGGCTGCCTCACCCTCTCGGACGAGACGCGCCCCATGACCGGGGGCCTCATCCTCAAGCAGGGCGACATAGAGGTCAACTGCACGGTTGACACCCTGCTGGACCTCTCGCGCAGCGAGCTTGCCGCGCGCGTGGCGGAGGTGCTCTTTGAGGGCTGAGGCCGCGTTCGGCGGCGCACATTCACGGACAAGGAGGTAAGGTCTTGTCTAAGAAAACGAAGGATCTGAATTATCTTGCCATGTCTGCGATGCTCCGCGCGCGCGAGGCGAACATGCTCGGGCGCGACAGGATGGACCGCATGCTTGCTGCGGGCAGCTACGGCGAAGCGGCGAAGCTGCTGGCCGAGTGCGGCTACGAGGACCTCTCGGACGCCGACGCCGCGGGTGTGGACGCCGCGCTTACGCGCCGCCGCGCCGCTGTGTTTGAGGAGCTTGCCGGCATGGCCCCGCAGCCGGAGGTCGTGGACATTTTCCGGCTGAAGTACGACTACCACAATCTAAAGACGCTGGTGAAGGCCGCCGGTGCGCAGGTTTCGGGCGACAGGCTGTTGTCCGACTGCGGGCGCGTTCCGGCAGATAAGCTCAAGGCCGCCGTGGAGGAGGACAGGCTCTCGGACCTGCCCGCCGACATGGCCGCGGCCTACGAGTCCGCGCGCAGCCTGCTGGCGCGCACGGGCAACCCCCAGCTGGCGGATTTCGAGCTGGACGCGGCGTATTTTGCCGAGCTCATGCGGTTGGCTGAAGCGACGGGCAGCGAGTTCATAAAGGGCTACGTGCGCACGATGATAGACAGCGCGAACCTGCGTGCCGCCGTGCGCACCGTGCGCATGGGCAAGGACCGCGACTTCATGCTGACGGCGCTGGCGCCGGGCGGCTTTGCGGACAGGGAGAATCTGGCGGCCGCCGCGGAGAGCGGGGACGGCCTGGCGGCCATCTTCGCCTCGACCTGCCTTGAGCACGCCGCCGCCCTAGGTGCGGAGGCGATGAAGGGCGGCCCCCTCACGGACTTCGAGCTCGCCTGCGACAACGGTGTTTCCGCCTATCTCTCCCAGGCCAAGACGAAGCCCTTCGGCATAGAGCCGGCGGCGGAGTATCTGGCGCTGCTGGAGGGCGAGATAACCGCGGCCCGGATGATACTCACCGGGCGCCTCGCGGGCATAGAGCCGGAGGTCATACGGGAAAGGCTGCGTGATATCAATGCTTAGAATAGCAGTTCTGGGCGGGCGCGATACGGTCATGGGCTTCAAGGCCCTCGGGCTGGATGTGTTCCCCGCCGCCGGCCCCGAGGAGGCGAAGGACATCTTCCGCCGCCTCACGAGGGAGTCGGAAGGGGAGTACGCCATCATATATGTCGAGGAGAATCTGGCCCAGCACCTGGAGCACGAGATCGCCCGGTACAAGGACGTTCCCAGTCCTGCGATAATACTCATCCCCGGCAGGGAAGGCCCGCTTGGGCTCGGCCAGTCCGCGCTGAAGGCGGCGGTCGAGAAGGCCGTGGGAATAGACATTTTGTAAAGAAGGTTTGCAGATGAGCGGAATTATAACGAAAGTATCGGGCCCGCTGGTCGTAGCCGAGGGACTGGCCGACGCGAACGTGTCGGACGTCGTCCGAGTGGGCAGCCAGCGGCTCATAGGCGAAATACTTAATATGACGGGCGATTCTGCGTCGATACAGGTCTATGAGGAGACCTCGGGCCTCGGCCCCGGCGCGGAGGTCGTGACGACCGGGCTGCCGCTCTCCGTGGAGCTTGGCCCCGGCATGCTGGAGAACATCTACGACGGTATCCAGCGTCCCCTGCCCGAGATACGCGCGCTGACGGGCGAGACCATCTCGCGCGGCGTGCAGGTCGCGGCCCTCAACCGCGAGAAGAAATGGGAGTTCGACCCCGTCGCGGAGCCCGGCCAGCATGTGGACGCGGGCGACGTGCTCGGCACCGTGCAGGAGACGAGCGCGATCCTGCACAAGATAATGGTGCCCCCCGGGCTGAGCGGCACGGTCAAGAGCATCGAGAAGGGCGAGTTCACCGTTGACCACGTGGTCGCCGTCGTTGAGGACTACAAGGGCAAGGTGCACGAGCTCACCATGGTCCAGAACTGGCCTGTGCGTATCCCGAGGCCCTACAGCCAGAAGTATACCCCTGCCCGCCCGATGAACAGCGGCCAGCGTATCATCGACACGCTGTTCCCCATCGCCAAGGGCGGCACCGCGGCGGTCCCCGGCCCCTTCGGCTCGGGCAAGACCGTCGTGCAGCACCAGCTCGCCAAGTGGTCGGACGTGGACATCGTCGTCTACATCGGCTGTGGCGAGCGCGGCAACGAGATGACGGACGTTCTGATGGAGTTCCCGGAGCTGACCGACCCGCGCAACGGCGAGCCCCTCATGAAGCGTACCGTCCTCATAGCGAACACCTCCGACATGCCCGTCGCGGCCCGTGAGGCCTCCATCTACACGGGCATCACCATCGCCGAGTACTTCCGCGACATGGGCTATGACGTGGCCGTCCTCGCGGACTCCACCTCCCGCTGGGCCGAGGCCCTGCGTGAGATGTCGGGCCGCCTTGAGGAGATGCCCGGCGAAGAAGGCTACCCCGCCTACCTCGCCAGCCGCCTGGCCCAGTTCTACGAGCGCGCCGGCGTGGTCGAATGCCTTGGCTCCGACGAGCGCCGCGGCTCCGTCACCGCCATCGGCGCCGTCTCGCCTCCGGGCGGCGACACGTCCGAGCCCGTCTCCCAGGCGACCATGCGTATAGTCAAGGTCTTCTGGGCGCTGGACTCCTCTCTGGCCTACGCCCGCCACTTCCCGGCCATAAACTGGCTGACTTCGTATTCGCTGTATGTCGATACGCTCAAGCCCTGGTATGAGAGCGAGTTCGGCGCGAAGTACATGCAGAACCGCGACAAGGCCATGCACATCCTCCAGGAGGAGGCCGAGCTGCAGGAGATCGTCCGCCTCGTCGGCCAGGACGCCCTTTCGCCGGCCGACCGCCTCACGATGGAGACTGCCAAGATGATCCGCGAGGACTTCCTGCAGCAGAACGCCTTCATCGACGAGGACGCCTATTCCAGCTATCTGAAGCAGTTCCGCCTGCTGGACATGGTTCTGCAGTACGACACGGTCTGCCGTGAGGCTATAGGCGCGGGCGCGGACATGAACAAGCTTTTCAACATCCCCGCGCGTGAGCGCATAGGCCGCGCGAAGATGGTCCCGCAGGACGAGGTCGTGAAGACCTACGACGGCATCATCGAAGAGATGAAGGCCGAAGTCGCCGAAATAGCCGAGGGAGGTGAGGACGAATGATCAGAGAGTATAAAACCATACGCGAGGTCGCGAATCCTCTGATGGTCGTCAAGCAGGTGGAAGGCGTCACCTACGACGAGCTGGGCGAGCTTGAGCTGCCGAACGGCGATGTCCGCCGCTGCAAGGTCCTCGAAGTCGAGGGCGATACCGCAGTCGTGCAGCTGTTTGAGTCTGCACAGGGCATCAACCTCGCGGGCACGAAGGTCCGCTTCCTGGGTCACCCGCTGGAGCTGGGCGTCTCGGAGGATATGCTGGGCCGCGTCTTCAACGGCATGGGCGAGCCCATCGACGGCGGCCCGGAGATCCTGGCCGACGCGCACCGCGACATTAACGGCCTGCCCATGAACCCCGCCGCCCGCGCCTACCCCGCCGAGTTCATCCAGACGGGCGTATCCACTATAGACGGCCTGAACACCCTGGTCCGCGGCCAGAAACTGCCCATCTTCTCCTGCTCCGGCCTGCCGCACGCGGCGCTGGCCGCGCAGATAGCGCGCCAGGCGCGAGTCCTCGGCGCGAACGAGAACTTCGCCGTCGTGTTCGCCGCCATCGGCATCACCTTTGAGGAGAGCGAGTACTTCATCCAGGACTTCCGCCGCACCGGCGCCATAGACCGTACCGTCGTCTTCTCGAACCTCGCCAACGACCCCGCAGTCGAGCGTATCGCCACCCCGCGTATGGCGCTCACCGCGGCCGAATACCTGGCCTTTGAGAAGGACATGCACGTCCTGGTCATCCTGACCGACATCACGAACTACGCCGAGGCCCTGCGTGAGGTCTCCGCGGCGAAGAAAGAGGTCCCGGGCCGCCGCGGCTACCCCGGCTACCTGTACACCGACCTTGCGACGATGTACGAGCGCGCCGGCCGCCGCATAGGCAAGAAGGGCTCCATCACGATGATCCCCATCCTGACCATGCCCGAGGACGACAAGACCCACCCCATCCCCGACCTGACCGGCTACATCACCGAGGGCCAGATCATCCTCTCCCGCGAGCTGCACCGCAAGGGCATAGTCCCGCCGGTGGACGTTCTGCCGAGCCTCAGCCGTCTGAAGGACAAGGGCATAGGCGAGGGCAAGACCCGCGAGGACCACTCCGGCACGATGAACCAGCTCTTCGCGGCCTACGCGAGAGGCAAGGACGCGAAGGAGCTCATGACCATCCTCGGCGAAGCCGCCCTCTCGGACGACGACAAGCTGTTCGCGAAGTTTGCGGACGAGTTTGAGCGCCAGTACGTCAGCCAGGGCAACGAGACGAACCGCACGATAGAGGAGACGCTCAACCTTGGCTGGGAGCTTCTGCGCATACTTCCGAGGAAGGAGCTCAAGCGCATCAAGCCTGAGTACATCGAGAAGTATATGCCGGAAGACAAGTGAGGCGGTGAGTTATGCCTAAAACCGCTGTGACTCCGACCAGAATGGTCCTGAACCAGCTCAAGGGCCGGCTCAAGACCGCGCGCCGCGGACACAAGCTGCTGAAGGACAAGCGTGACGAGCTCATGCGGCAGTTCATGGACGTGGTGAAGCTGAATAAGGAGCTGCGCCGCAAGGTCGAGGAGGGCATGACGGGCGCGTTCGCGTCGCTGACGGTGGCGAGCACGATAATGTCCCCCGAGATGCTGGAGCAGGCGCTGCTGTACCCGCGCCAGAGCGTGGAGCTGGGCATGAGCTTCAAGAACATCATGAGCGTGAACGTCCCTGTGTACAGCTTCCGCACGAAGAACAACGACCCGTCGGAGATATACCCCTACGGCTTTGCGCAGACGAGCGGCGAGCTGGATGACGCGCTGGAGAAGCTGGCCCGCGTTTTTGAGGACATGCTGGAGCTGGCGCAGGTCGAAAAGACCATGCAGCTGCTGGCGGAGGAGATCGAAAAGACCCGCCGCCGCGTCAACGCCCTGGAGTATGTCATGATACCGAACTTCGAGGAGAGAATCCGCTACATCGCCATGAAGCTGGAGGAGAACGAGAACTCCACCAAGGTCAGGCTGATGAAGGTCAAGGACATGGTCCTCGAAAAGGCGCACAACTTCGAATATTGACCCAGACCCGCCGCCCGACAGGACGGCGGGTTTATTATTGCCGGTGTCCCCACGGTGCCGCCCGCAAAGGGGGAACCCCCGGCGAGGGTTCCCCCTTTGACCCCCTCCTGCGCTTTGTGAGCACAAGAGAGTTCCGCGCGCTGCGGCGCGCGGCCAGGGCTCCGCCCCTGGACCCCGCCCGCTTTTTTGTAAAAAAGCGGGGCAAAAAACTTTTACTGGGCCAGACTTCTGCCTGCCCAAACACCTCGCCCCTGCAGAGGGCTCAAAGGAAAGAGGCTGATATTGAGTGCGCCCGCACCCAGGCGCTTCAACCCAGTTTCTTGAACAGCCAGTTGAGGATGTCGTTATACACCTCGTCGCGGTTCGTCTCGTTGAGCATCTCGTGCCGGCCGTCCTTGTAGAACTTGTAGAACACGTCCCGCATGCCGGCGCGGATGAACATGCTGTAGACTTTCGCCACCTGCACGCCGTTGCCGCCGACCGGGTCCTTGTCGCCGCTCATGAAGTAGATGGGCAGATCCTTGTTCATCTTCTCCAGGTTGCGGCGGCGTCCGATGATGGAGAGGCCGTACATCATGTCGCGGAACAGGCTCGTAGTCGGGGTGAAGGTGCACAGCGGGTCCTGGGCATAGGTGTCAACGACTGTTTCGTCGCGGGTGAGCCAGTCGTATTTCGTGCGCTTGGGCTCAAAGGCCTTGTTGTAGCTGCCGAAGGCGACGTTGGAGATGGCCTCGCTGCGGTGCATGGGGCCGTTCTTGAGCATGTCCCCGTCGCAGAGGAAGCGCCCAGCGGCAACTACCGGCTCCGGCGCCTGACCAGTGCCGGAGAGGATAACGCCCGCCAGCGGCGCGCCCGGATAGCGAATCAGGTATGTGCGTGTCAGAAAGCTGCCCATCGAGTGGCCGAAGAGGAAATAGGGTGCCTCCGGCCACTTGGCCGCCGTCAGCTCGCGCAGCTGCTCCATGTCCGCAACGACCTTGTACCAGCCCTCGTCCAGCGCGAAAAAGCCCAGGTACTCCGGCCCGAGCACGCTCTCGCCGTGTCCCAGGTGGTCGTTGCCCACGACGACAAAGCCCTTGGAGGCCAGATATCGCGCGAAATGCTCATAGCGCCCGATGTATTCGTTGATGCCGTGCGCGATCTGCACAACGCCGTTTATGTCGCAGTCCGGCACCCACTCGCGCACATGGATAGGCGTGGCCCCGTCGGCGGACGTGAAGGTGTAGTTATTTTCGGTGATTATGGGCATTTTCATTTACCTCCTCATGTGTTATCCTTATAAGTGGATTTTAGTCTAAAGCGGCGCTTAAGTCAACACAGGATAAGGAGGCATATATGAAAGGCTACGTCATAGCCCTGGACCAGGGCACGACCAGCTCGCGCGCCATAGTGTTCGACCGCGCGGGTCAGATAGTCTCGATAGCTCAGTACGACTACCCCCAGATATACCCCCGCCCCGGCTGGGTCGAGCATGACCCTGCGGACATCCTCGGCACGCAGATACGCGCGCTGGCGGAGGCCTTCGAGAAGAGCGGCGTCGCGGCGGAGGATATAGCGGCCATAGGCGTCACGAACCAGCGCGAGACCAGCCTGGTCTGGGACAGGACGACGGGCAAGCCCGTGTATAACGCCATCGTCTGGCAGTGCCGCCGCACGGCAGCCTTCTGCGACAGGCTGGCCGCCGAGGGTGTCGGCGCGTACATAAGAGACAAGACCGGCCTGCTCATAGACGCCTATTTCTCCGGCACCAAGATACGCTGGATACTCGACAACGTCGAGGGCGCGCGCGAGCGCGCCGAGCGTGGCGAACTCATCTTCGGCACCGTGGACTCCTGGCTCATCTGGAACCTCACAGGAGGGCGGGAGCACATCTCGGACTACTCCAACTGTTCACGCACAATGCTCTTTGACATAGACCGCCTGCGCTGGGACGAGGACCTCTGCCGCGTTTTGGGCGTGCCGATGTCCATGCTGCCAGCGCCGGTGCCGAACTCGGCGGAGTACGGCCGCATAGCGCCCGGGATAAAGGGCATCGAGGCCCTGGCGGGCGTGCCGATCTGCGGCAGCGCCGGCGACCAGGCAGCGGCCCTGCTCGGCCAGGGCTGCATCGTGCCGGGCGAGGCGAAGAACACCTACGGCACCGGCTGCTTCACCCTGATGAACACCGGCGAGCGCAGCGTGCGCAGCCTCTCCGGCATGCTTACCAGCGTAGCCTGGAGCCTCGGCGGCCGTACGACCTATGCCCTTGAGGGCAGCGTGTTCAACGCCGGCAGCTCTATACAGTGGCTGCGCGATGAGGTGGGTCTCATCGCCACCGCCGCAGAGAGCGGGCCCATCGCCGCCAGCGTGCCGGATAACGGCGGGGTCTACCTCGTCTCGGCCTTCACGGGCCTGGGCGCGCCGCACTGGGACATGTATGCCCGAGGCACGATGGTCGGCCTCACCCGCGGTACGACCCGTGCGCACATAGTCCGCGCCGCCATGGAGGGTATAGCTTACCAGGTGAAGGACCTGCTGGACGCCATGGAGCTGGACTCTGGCCGGACGCTTTCGGTCCTGCGCGTGGACGGCGGCGCCTCCGTCAGCGATTTCCTCATGCAGTTCCAGGCGGATATCCTCCGCAAGCCCATAGACCGCCCGCGCATGGTCGAGACGACCGCCTTTGGCGCGGCCTTTCTCGCGGGCCTTGCGGCGGGGCTGTGGAGCAAGGTCGAGGAGATCGCCGCGCTCCGGCAGTCCGAACAGGTTTTCGAGCCTCAGATGGACGAGCGCGCGGCGGAAAAGTATCATGGCGAATGGCTCCGCGCGGTGGAGCGTGCCAAGAAGTGGGAGACGTCAAAATGAGCGAAAGCATCTTAGTTGTAAAAACCGGTCTGCTTGCCGGCATAATATCGGGAAAAAACGGCCTCATCCGCGGCCGCGACGCCGAAATATTGGACATCGTGAACGAGCATCACGAGTTCCGCCCCCGCCCTGAGATGGAGGAGGACCCGTCGTACCGGCAGATCATCCCCTACGTCGTCCTGACGCGCGGTGAGGAGGTCTTTGTCCTGCGCCGGCTCAAGAAGGGCGGTGAAAAGCGCCTGCACGGCCTGCTGTCCATCGGAGTCGGCGGGCATATCAACCCCGTGGACGAGGCAGGGCGCGGCGAGGCGCTCATGCGCGGCCTGCGCCGCGAGGTCGAGGAGGAAGTCGAGGTCGAGCGGGAGCTTTCGCTCGTGCCGGTGGGCGTGATAAACGAGGAGACGAACGAGGTTGGCAGTGTCCACCTGGGCTTCATGTTCCGCATGGAGGTCGCGGGAGAGGTGCGCGTGCGCGAGACGGAGAAGCTGGAGGGGCTGTGGGTGCCCAAGTCGGAGCTGCCCGCCCTGCGCGAGCAGCTGGAGGGCTGGTCGAAGATAGCGATGGAGGCGATAGTATGAGAGTTTTCACCCCTGCGGACATCCTGCTGCCGCGCGTGGAGGATATGACCAAGTGGAGCTGCATAGCCTGCGACCAGTTCACCTCGGAGCCGGAATATTGGCGTGAGGCTGAGCGCCTTGTGGGCAACGAACCGAGCACCCTGCGCCTCATGCTTCCCGAGGCCTGGCTGGGTTTGCGCGACAGTGCGGCTGAGACGCGGAAGATATACGCGGCCATGAGTGATTATGTAAACCGAGGACTCTTTGAGACGGTGGAGAACAGCTACATATATGTGGAGCGAACGCTGCCCTCGGGCGCAGTCCGCCGGGGCCTGGTGGGCAAGCTGGATCTGGAGTGCTACGACTGGGCGCCGGGCAGCACGACGCCGGTGCGCGCGACGGAGGGCACGGTGGAGAGCCGCCTGCCCGCGCGCGTAGCGGTGCGGCGGGGCGCGAGCCTGGAGATGCCGCACATAATGGTGTTCCTGGACGACCCGGAAAACGCGCTCATCCCCTCCGCCGCGGGCGGGGAGCTGCTCTACGACTTTGAGCTCATGCAGGGCGGCGGCCGCATCCGTGGCAGCCGCGTCTCGGGCGAGACGGCGGAGCGCCTCTGCGCGGCGCTGGACACGCCGGAGGGCGCCGTGCGTTTTGCGATGGGCGACGGCAACCACAGCCTCGCCGCGGCGAAGCGCTGCTGGGAGCAGATAAAGCCCACCCTGAACGAGACCGAGCGCGGTACGCACCCTGCGCGCTATGCCCTGGCGGAGCTGGTGAACATCCACGACGAGGCCGTGACCTTCGAGCCAATCCACCGCGTGCTGCTGGACACGGACCCCCGCGGCTTCCTGGAGGAGGCGGCAGCGCGCCTGCCGCGCGGTGCGGGCCAGAGCGTGACGATACTGGCGGGCAAGCGTGAGATGACGATAGACACCGGCCTGCCCCTCGGCAAGCTGGTGGCGCTTGCGGACGAGCTGCTGACGGACTGGGCCCGTGAGCACGGCGGCCTGCCCGACTACATCCACGGCGATGGGGAGGCCAGAGCCCTGGGCCAGACCGCTGCTTCCCTCGGCCTGCTCCTGCCCCGCCTGGAGAAGTCTGAGCTGTTCCCCTACATAACTGAGCACGGCCCGTACCCGAAAAAGAGCTTTTCGATAGGTCATGCGCGCGACAAGCGCTACTACCTGGAGTGCCGCAGCATAGATTGAATGACCCGTCTGTGTCGGACAGCTAAAGTAAAAACGCCCCCAGAGGGGGCGTTTTTTGCTTTGAAAGCGCGATGTAGTGCGGCGGCTGTTTACGGTTTCGCTCATGTGTACGACACGCAGCCGCCCCGTATGGGACGGCGTCCCCGACGTCCCGCTCTCACGGGCTCCGCCGACCTTACCCCCCGCCCGGACGCGGGATGATCTCGCGGCATATTATGCGGCACACGTGCCGTTTCCCACCCGCCGTAGGGGTCGGCGTCCTCGACGACCCGTTGCCAGGTTCACCGCCGGCCCCACCACGTTCCGCCGACCCTCGTAGGGGCGGGGTTCCACCCCCGCCCGGCGTCGGATGACCACGAACCCCACGTCGCCGCAGCCCCCCTGTAGGGGACGGCGTCCTCGACGTCCCGCCGCTACGGTCTCCGCCGACCTCACCATGTTCCTCCAGCCCCCTGTAGGGGCGGGGGTCCACCCCCGCCCGGGCGTGGGATTACCGCGAGCGTTATGGCGGTGTCACGTGAGGCTGCGGGCGGCGGGGGCCGCCCGCAAAGGGGGGACCCCCTGCGAGGGTCCCCCCTTTAACCCCCTCCTGCGCTTTGTGAGCAAAAG
>OHRT01000224.1_pt1 | contig 25360 bp, 31 predicted proteins | sample 1578521 | NCBI WGS metagenome assembly OHRT01 (sample SAMEA3879537, study PRJEB24766) | human gut metagenome | biome: human-associated habitat; feature: feces | place: USA | collected 1985/1987
CTGCCATGAGTATTCCATTGTAGCGATCCACTGTGGCATAATAGAACGCCAGATAATCCGCGCCCTCCGGTGCTCTGCCGGAATTAACATTGTTCAGAGGGACAGTCACATAGCCCTTTGTCTTTTGCGAACAGAACTCCGCTGCATGGAAGGTGTTGTAGATCTGCGTGATGTTCCGCATGGCAATGGTGAGAGAGAATAGAATAAAGATCAGAAAAGCAGCTTTCGCAAGCGTGTTTGTAATGTAGATCCCGCGCTTTGGAACTTTGCCCTTCACATACTCCGCGCTGCGCTGCCCAGAGAGGAATAACAGGGAGAGCAGGATGCCCAGTATCAGAGGAACGAGCAGCCACAGACAATCCCCCAGCAGGAACAGCCCAAATTGCCAGGTCGCCACCGGATGAAGCCACACGGCGCAAATCATGGCGGCGGCAAAAATCAGCAGAAAGCAAAGACACAAAGCAGGGGCAAAGGCTTTGATCTCCCCCAGCAGGATATTCCCCGTGGTATAGCCCTCCATTTTTTTCAGCACATTTTTCTTGCCTGCGGACAGGGTGTAGAATACGATACTGACGCAGAGCATAAAGGCAGGAATGAACAGGAAATAAAGCGGCAGTTTGGTAGACAAAAGCCTTTCGTTGGTTACTGTTACGGAATAGCCCAAGCCTTTCAGCGCATGAAGCACCGCGTCAAGCTGTCCTTCCGCCACATACCAGGTCGCGGCGGTCAAGTCATGCTGCTGCGCCTGCATGAGTGGATAGATGGCGGTATCTTGAAACAGCGAGGACAGATGCAGCGCCATAGCTCCCGGCTGCTTTGCAGTGGAAAAGAACTCGTCCGATTCCAGCCTCACGCTCCCTTTCCCGGTAGAAACGGAAAGAAAGCTGTCGGTATGGCTGGTCTTATAGTAGCGGTACAGTGGCTTGTCCCCATCCAGCTCCGCGTAGCGGTACATAATGTCTGCGCCGATCTTTCCGAGTGCAGTATCTATCTGTCCCAAAAATTCGCGGTTGCTCAATGTCTCCGGCTTTTCGAGGATTACCGCCCGCTTATCCAGTATCATGCTTTCCTCTGCGTCCTGTGCAAAATTGAACAGGGATAGTACCGAAAGCACGGTCATACAGACGGCAAAGCAAAAAATCACAAGTTTTCTCATGGTACACCTACTCTCCAAATGGTCAGACCGCTATTCATTCTCACCCTCTCCTTTTACACCCCGCAGCTCTTTTACATTATAAAAAATACTCAATGCCAGCAGCATCGCGCAGTAGAACAGAACGCCGACTGCAAGGATCAGTTGAAAGTCGCGCCATTCCGAACAGGATGCAGTGCGAAAGCCCATGACACACAGATGCCCCAGCCCGTATGCGATAGGGATCGGGAGCAGGCGCTCCACCCAGCGGCGGGATTTTTCTTTCCTACGCAGCTTGAACCATATCCCGGTAAGGATCAGGAACAGGGCGATGTTGAATAGCAGCCAATAGCCCAAAGAAAGCCCCGCCAAAGCGACCCAGCCGCCGCTGTCGGGCGCGGTGCCGTAGATGCACACCGAGCTGTCGCTGGAGCTTTCGGCGTGTCCGTTGATAAACTGCGTGAAATAAACGAGAAGCCGCTCTCCGGTGCTGCGGTCACAGCCTGTACGCCGGGTCTATGGAACGCTCTGTCCCATACGGAGGTCCACACCTCAAGATGGTAGACAGTGTTGCGATCATCGGGGTCGGCGATTTGTTGGAGCTTATAATTCGTGACCTCGCTGCTGAAAGAGAGCGTCACCGCACCGTTTGCTTCCTCCGTCACAGTCACCAGCTCCGGCGAATAGGCGAAGTATTCCGGCGCAGTCAGAAAGGAGATGACCGACAGCATCAGCGCCAGCAGCACCGCCGCCGTGCATAGGATGGTCTGCACCTTTTTCATCAGCAAAGCCTTTTTCAAGCGTTTCAGCGGCGCGGCATCCATGTCGGGCTGCGGCTCTGTTTGCACCTCCACAGGCTCCCGCAGTTTTTCAAGCTCCGCACGGCAGGCGGGGCAGCTTTCCAGATGCTCCTTTACAAACTCCGACGTATCCTCCGATACCATGTTTTCCACATACAGCGGCAGAATATCGCGGATGATACTGCATTCATTTTTCATCGTTGTCAACCTCCATTCCCTTTTGGATCATTTTTCGTGCGCGGTGATAGGTGACGCAAGCCCAGTTTTCCGTCTTGTGAAACAGCTTCCCAATCTCCTTAAAGCTCAATTCGCCAAGGGTACGCCACATGAAAACCTCTTTGTGCGGATCGGGAAGCTCATGCAGCAGATGTTTTACCTGTTGGGCATTCTCGCTGCACAGCAGCATTTCCTCCGGTGATTCCTCCGCTTCCGATATAAGCTGTTCCATATCCGCTGTATGCTCTGTCCTGCGGCTTTGTTTCAGATGGGTATAGTAACAATTCTTTGCGATCTGACACAGCCACACCCGGATGTCGCAATCCCCCCGAAAGCTGTCAATGCGGCGAAGCGCACGGAAAAAGGCTTCGCTGGTAATATCCTCTGCCAGCCGTTCGTCCCCGCCGGACAGCCGCCGCACATAGAGGAACACATCCCGAAAATAGTCCTTGTATATCTGTTCAAAGTCCGTCACCTGCTCACCTCCTTGCCCCGTTCACCTATATGACTGCGGAAAACGGAAAATCTTACACGGTTTTGATAATATTTAATCGCGGGTTATGGGCAACTCCGTTAGAATACCCCCAGCTTCTCCGCCGCATAGCTGCTGTACCAGCGTTTTGCGGACAGGACTCCAAGGACGAGGGTCAGCAAAAGGAGAATCCCCGCCGATAATAACGGGTCGCACAGCATGGGCTGTCCAAAACTTTCGCATATCAAAGAAGTCACATGGGCGAAGGGATTAAAGCAATATGCCAGCCTTGCGGTCTGAGAAATGCTGTCGAGGTCTGTATAAAAGGGCGTGACCATAACGATTATCATATACAGCAGTCTTGCATCCTGAAATCAGTCCACATCAAGCGTCACAACACGCTCCTTCGGCAGTCTTGCCTCCGGCAGGCTATGTATGTGACGTATTGCTGCCCTTGCAAATATGTTGGACTTTATCGTGTCCCACTCGGCCAGCCGGACGATCTCCGCTGTGCCGGTTGCAAAGTCAAATCTGATCTCACCCCATTCACCGTCATTGTCCACCTGATATTGGTAGACAGCGGCGGCGATTCTTTCATCCGTTTTCTGGATTTCTATCTGCCGCAGAGAGATTGTGCGCAACGCCTTTCTTTTCGGTGCTTTTGACGCTTTGACCGGAGGAATAGGCTTCTCCGGGCCGTCCATCTCAAATGGCACAACAGCCTCCTTCAGCAGCCGCACCTCCAGCAAGCTCTGTATGTACCGTATCGCCGTCCTTGCGAAGACGTTGGACTTCACCGTATCCCACTCCGCCAGCCGGACGATCTCCGCCGTGCCGGTTGCAAAATCAAACCGCAGCTCGCCCCATCCGCCGTCGTTGTCCGCCTGATACAGGTAGACAGCGGCGGCTATTTTTTGTTCTTCTTCGTGCTTTTCACCTGTTTCAAGGTCACGGTATGCACCATGCCGCTCTCCATGAGCTTCAGGCGCAGCTTGTCCAAAGCGCGGCGGTAGGCGCGCTCCGCGCCGCTTGCCCCACTGCCCTCGAACATGACCGCCAGTTCCTCAAAGGATTTCTGCTTCGACATGGGGCTGACCCGCCCGCAGGCCATGCAGATGGCGTTCCGTCCCTCCAGCAGCCTTTGCTCCCGCAGCTCCATTTCCCCAAAGGCTCTCTTTACGGCCCTTGCCCGGACGCCGTTCCAGAGGATGTCCGCATAGTCCCAGCTATCGTCGCAGGTCACGTCCTCTCCGGTTTCCTCGCCGTCCTCGTCCTGCTCCGTGCGGTAAAGGGAAACAATGCTCCGGTTGTGACGCGCAATGGTCAGCAGCTCGTCAGCCGTTGCGCCGTCCTCCTTGTACCCGGCTTTTTCTGCAAACTTCGCAACGACCTCTGCGCGGCTCTTGCCGGAATCGGTATATATCGCCCCGATATGCCGCACACGCTGGTACTCCGCAATACTTCCAAAGGAGCCTGCTTCCTCCAAGGCACGGCAGAACAGCAGCCCGTTCCGAATATAGTTTTTGGCATATTTCAGAAACTCCGTCTCCTGCTCCGGGTCGAACCTCGGCAGGCAGAACAGCAGCATTTGCAGAACTTCCAGCTTGTAGTCCAGAAACCAGGCGGGGCCATAGCGGTCAATGCCGTTGCGGGTGAGGAAGCGATAGATCACGCCGTTCAGCCGATTCTCAAAGTGATGCAGGAAGAAAGAAAAATACGATAAATCTCTTTTCCGGACGGCTTCCCGTATGTAGTCGTTCAGCTCCATCTCCGGCGGTTCCGGCGTGAGCTGAAAGGCATTCCGCACCTCCCGCATGGTCAGGCTGTCAGAGTTGGAGAACGGTACTTTGGGCGCATAACCGGACAGCTCCCATGTGTAGCCCGAAAGCTGCTCAGGTATCAGCTCGTCGCGTTTGTCCTTCATGTCCGCACCCCCTCTCTCAGCAGCGGATATTGTCTTACTTCTTCCTCGTATGTGCCTCCGCAAGCAGCGCCGCCTGCTCCATCTCGGCGGCATAGCCGCCCTGAGCATAAGCTACATCGCTGATCGCCAGCTGCATCTTGCTCTTTGCCAGACGCTTCATGACGGCGGCAGTCTCCTCGTCCAGCGTTCCCCGTTCCAGCTTCTTATCTATGGTGTTCATGCGTCGGCTGTATATCTTCTTGAGGGGATGATCCGGGGCAAGCTCCCGCTGCTCCCTACCCCGCAGATTCCCGATCTGTCGGCAGGTGCGCCCCAGCTTATCGCCTGGAGCGAAACCGCCGCAGTATTTGGTGTGCCTCGCATTGGTGGTCAGGAACCACCTGCCGCAGATGCGGCATTTCTTCGGCGCATGTCCCACACACAACCCCTCGAAGAAATCGGCGCGGAGCATCCCCACAAAGCTAACGTAGTGGATGCGCTTTACCAGTCTTGCCCTATCCTCGCCGGGGCGCAGGATGGAAAGGTACTGAGAGGTCTCATTGGCAAGCGCCATCCACGCAGTCTCCTCGTTCAGCCTGACCTCCGCCGGGAAGCACCTGCCAAACGATTCTGCCAGCCCGTCCGGGGTGCGGTCGCCGCCCTCAGCGTCCAGTAAAAGGGCGAAGCGCTCCATGCCGCTTTTGTATTCCGCCAGAGAATAGGCGAGATGCCCCAGCACTGGCACGATGCGTCCAAGCAGCACTCCCAGCCTGACCGCCTCCAGCTGCTCCGGCGAAAGCGGCTCTGACACCTGTGCTTTGCAGTATGCCTTTAAGCCCTCCGGCGTGAACGCTTTGGAAATGCCGGGGAGGTAGAAGTCCATATCCAGTCGGTCAAATGGCGGCACATCCCGCAGCAGCGTCAGGATTCCTTCCGCTGCTTTCCTTGCGTCCGGCAACAGGGTAGTATCCATCCTTTGCTGATTCATGGCTTCCAGCAGCCTGTTTACAGGCTTACACAGTTCGTTCAGCCTTTCTATCACTGTGTCCGGGATGTTCAGTGTCTCACAGCCCATGGTGCCGACCGGAATGGTTTTGCCCTCATAGGTCACAGTGTCCCGCCAAAAATCCAGCGTCAGCATATTGTGCTCGTTGATGGGAGTTGTCATCTCTCGCCCTCCTGTCGTGTTTTTTAATTATACCATATAGATGTGAACAGAGAAAGAGCCTGTCATGTTTTTTGAAACGGGCTTGTCGTGTGATTCGCCTGTTTTTTCACGATTTGAACATCATACAGACAGAGGGGTATGAAAACCGCCCCTCTGATCGGGAAAATTGAAAGTGGGGTGATGAATCTGAAACAGACGGTGGAAGATGCAGACTGACAATGAAGAAGGGTGCTCATTCGGCGAGCATCCTTAGCAGCGTTTTCAAGTTCCCACTTTGGGAACTTGTTTTTATTTCGGTAGCGGCTGCCGAAAATCCAAATTACACGCTCTTTATCACGAGCAGAAACGGAGGGAATATGAATCTATATGAAACCGTCAAGGGGCGAGTCACGCCGCAGATGGCGGCAGAGCGATACGACCTGCCTGTCAATCGCAGCGGCATGGCCTGCTGCCCGTTCCATAACGACCGTACACCCAGCATGAAGCTGTACCCCGACCACTTTCACTGCTTCGGTTGCGGACAGACCGGGGACGTGATCGACCTGACGGCGCAGCTCACCGGACAGAATGCCCGTGACGCCGCCGGGCGGCTTGCGACGGACTTCGGCATCCCTATGCAGACCGGGGAAGATACAGCGCCACGCCCAGCAAAAGAAATACCGTACCACCTGACACGGCAGTTCCGGGAATCGGAGCGGCTGTGTTTTTCTGTGCTGACGGACTATCTGCATCTGCTTCGGGGTTGGAAGGTGCGGTGTGCGCCAAATGCCCCTGACGAGTCGCTGGACGACCGTTTTGTGGAAGCCTGTCAGATGGAGTGCCATATCGAGCATCTATGCGACGTGTTCATCTTCGGCAGCACGGAGCAGCGGACGGCGGCCGTCCGCGAGCTTTGGGACAGCGGCCGGATCAAACAGTTGCAGGAATACACCGAGAGAAAACGGAGGGAGGAAATGGAGCTTGGAAAACAAAGAAAACGCCGGAACGACTTTGCTATTTGAGGACAGTCTGCCCGACTGGTACGACGGCAAGCGTAGGTCAGAAACTTTAGTGAAGCAGACTTCTACTCTGCAATTTCTCTTTCTCAATTTAACATCACCTTTCTTTCTGGGGTTTCAGGGGCATTGCCCCAGACAAGCTGAATCTGTACGGACAGATTCGTTGCTTGTTAAGACAATGCCACTGAACCCATGGTTTAGATTACTTCGGCACTTCTAAGATAAGAAATGCCTTTCTTGGAATACTGGAAAGTAACTCTGACGCGGGTATTAAAAGGAACATCCGCGAGGCCCTTGTAGTTAGAGTCCTGCCACGCGGAAGTGATGATCTTTCTTCCATCATCAAAGTCCAGATAAACCAAGAGCTTACTGTTCTTGTCCCAGCGTTTGCAGACCATCTCAGCCTCAAAAGTCCCTTCAAAATCAGGGAAGTTGTAGTCTCGACCGTCAAAACCGGAGCCCAAAAACTCCTGCCAGGACAACGCTCTCTTTTCCATTGGTGTTTCACCTCCTCTTTCAGTGGGTGGCTCCATTTTGGCTTCACCCAGATTTTTGCATCAAAAAATGGCTCCATATTGGCGCCATCAGAAGCTGTTGAGAAAATCAATAACAGTATTCTCATTCTCATCACTCTGCTGTCGTACTTGTGGAGCTCCAATGGATAAGGTCAAAGGCAGAGCTTTCAACTCCTCTGATACCACTTTGCGAAGTATCCATTCCAGATGCTTATATCGCTCTGCGTCATTGATTCGCTTGATAATCTCCGTGTTGATCACAGCGATATCTCCATTGTGTAGGAGTTCCCATGCTCTACGCTCATCAGCATCTTCCATGTTGAAACGTAGGCTTATTCTTTTGTAACTCACGGCTGACCACTCCTTCGGACATTCAGTTCTGACAGATACTCATAGCCTTTTGCTGTGGCGCAGATATCGTCGTTAATCGTGACACGTTCCTTATCGAAGATGCCGAAGTTTCGGATGAGACAACTTCCACCGCCGAGAACATAGAGCCTCATCAGCTCAGGGTTGTACTCATGCTCACGGAGTCTTTGGAAGATCTCCTCCACATACTCCGCCGCTGTATCAGTGATTGTTTTCAGATACTTCTCGTTGATGTCCGCTGTCCCGAACCGAAACACGCGGTTGATGATCGCGTCATCGACGGTGGTATGGTGAACTCTCATCGCGTTCTCACGAGCAGCCAACAGGCATTGGTGTGTTCCGAACTTCTCAGTGAACATATTGCCAGGAACCGGCTTTTTGTCGTTGATGAACATGATGTTCATTGTGCCGTTGCCGATATCACAGAGCATATTCACGCCCTTGAAATCGGAGAGCCTGTCAGCCACGGCAGCAAAGCCCTGCGGGAACACATCGACGCCTACTACCTCAATAGAGTAATTGGTATTGCGGAACGAGAACTCAACTGACCGGTTCTGCAGGAGGTAGTTCTTGAAGTCATCCCGCTGGCCGCTTACCCATGTCAGGGGAAGCCCTGCGGCGATTCTGATCTTGCCGGAAGTAAGCTTTTTGATATTCATCTCCCTTGCAATCGCGGCAAGTGCCAGGACATAGTAGTCATTGTCCCTTGTCTTGTCTGCAAGGAATTCCTTATGGCCTTCGCCGATCAGATAGAAGCGATTCCCATACACCAGCATGTTATCCTTGAAGACCGGCTCGGTGTCGTAGGCTGCAACACTTGCCGGAAAGCAGCAGTTTGCGGTCTTGATATTTCCGTAGCCGCTGTCAATCCCGATGATAAAGGTATCGTCGATGATTCTCATGCTCTCACCTCCATCACCTCGAAAGATCCGGTTCCGGCTTATAGGGAACAGACATCAGCGTTCCATTCATGCGAATGAGCCTCTCAGGGTTTTCAAACTGCTTCATGAAACGGTCGATCTGCTCCTGATTCAGAGACCCGTAGTTGGGGCCGCTGCAATCGCAGATGAAGAAGGGCCCGAAGATAACGTCGATCATTTCCTTCTCGTCACTCTTCATATAGCACCTCTCGATCTTCCATCCGTCCTTGCCTCCCTTTTCGCTCTGCATATAGCCCTCCAGACGGATCATTGGGTCGGAGCCGTCGAGTGCGCTGGCGTAAATGGAATAGCCGCCCATATTGGGCTGGAACGCCTTATTGTTGCTACTCACGGCGTAGGTCCGCGCAGCCTCCGGATATGGCTTTGTAAAACTGTCTTCGGTAAAGACGATATATCCCGTAAGATGCTCGCCACCATTTCGTTCGGCCTCGCGGAACCTGCTCGTCAGTTCACCATAGGACATTTCAACCTCCTGCGGCTCACTGTAAATAGCCCTGTTGGGCATCATGCCGTTGAACTTGCCTTCCTCATTGCAGATGATAGCGACGGCCTCCTCGTAGGGGCAGAACTGCTCGATATCGCCCTTGACGGTCTTCTGGAGACCAGCAAGCGTGTTGCTGATCTCGGCTACTCGTGCCACCTTGCCGGGTTCGCAGAGAACGACCTTGATCTTATCTTCCTTGTATTCCTCTGTCAGGTAGGGATCGAAGTCGATCTGTTTGAAACCGATAGAGTCGCAGAAGTGGAAGGTCGAATCGCCGTTTTCGTCTACGATTTCGACAACATCCGACACGGACAAAGACCGGCCCTTATAGCCCTCCGGGTGTTCCAGATTGAACTTGCGGTACACATCCTCAAGGTCTTTACAATCGACCTCACCCTCGAACACACGGTCATAGATGCGGCTGTCGATCTTGTCTGAACCCTGATACATTTTGAGCAAGTCCAGACCTTCAAAGGCGATACGATTATGGTCCCGACCCATGTTGATCTGATAAATCGTAATGTCCATTATCGTTCTATTTCCTCTCTTTCTCTCATGATTCCGACGCGGATTTTGAGTTCATCATTGACGTCTTTCCCGTGCAAGGGAGGTTCGTCAAGCACCGTGTACTTCTCTTGGAGCCCGGATACGATTCCGGCGACAGCCCCGCGCCCTATGCCGTCGTTGTCAAGATGAAGATGGACTGTCTTTATGCTTGGGTAGTCCTTCAGATAACGCTCCAGCGCAACAGGCACAACTTTCTCCCGCTTTGTCTTGTAGACACCAGCCAAAGAAAGGAACGTTTCTTTCTTCCAGTCTCTTCCATTCAGGAGCAGCATCGTCGCGTAACTCATGGCGTCAATCGCAGACTCAAAGACATGAATGTGTTCGGGTGCTGGGTTCTCACTCATGGAAAAGGAGAAGTGTTTGTTGCTCCCTGTTAAATCGCCCTTGTAAGGACTTCTTGTAGCCCGAAGAGCCCCGTATCGGGGAGTGCCTTCCTTGTCATAACCTACGAAAAGCGCATTGTGATACTCTGCCGTCTGATATAGAATCTTTTTCTCAATGCAGTAGAGTGTCACAGCCGGATGGATACCTCTGTTGTACAGATACTTTTCTATTTGAGAAGTGTCTTTATCCAGCTTCGGCATCAGAAGGTTACGGTTGACCTTCTCCTTCTGGTAATAAGGGATCGGCTCTTTCACTGCGGCGTTTCCCAGGATGGTTTTCACAGCATCTATGAAGGAGTAGTCCTTGACCTTTATCAGATAATCAAGCGCAGATCTCCCTCCAACGTCATGCGAAAACCAGTACCATTTCCCGTTGCTGATTCTGAGCGACTCGTGTTCGCGTGTGCAGTAGGTGTTGCCGGATACACGAACAAGCTCCTGCGGCTCATAGTTGCGAAGATAGGTCATGAGATCCATCTCCCTGACCTTTAGAATGTCATCTGCCGCAATATAGCCCATTGTGCATCACCTCGCTTCCTGCTGCTGACGCATAAAGTCTCTGCGGATGATCGCATTGGCGCGGCACTCTATGGTGTCACGGATGTTGTCCATGTGATCTGTTTCTCGCTTCTCAAAGTCCTTGAACACATCGGCAAGCGGGCTGCGCGACTGCAAAAGCGCCTTGCACTGCTTGTCAGACAGATCGTGGTACTCCAGAGCCAGTATGATATCCTCTCTCACCGTGAACTCATAGCAGTGATTGAGGATTTCATCAGGCGGCTGAGATAGCAGCCATTCGCGATACCGCTGCTGTTCAGCGAACATCTTCTCATACAGTGCGGTATTCAGCTCTTCATTGGTCATTTGCAAAACCTCCTTCATAAAGATTTAGCCGCCGATGTGGTAAGCATCGACGGCTATGTAAAAGCACTTGGGACAAAAAAAGACCGTTCATCTAATTTCAGAATGAACGGTCATGATGGTTGTTATATTCAGTTGTTGTAGGGAACTTTTCTGGCATATGATTTCCGATATATTCCCCAATATTAAAAGGTCTTGATACACTTGGACCTCATGAAGTCCATGATCTCGCTGGTATCCTTATCTTCGTAATAAGCAACCAAAAGACGCTTAAACTCTGGAACCTCTTTTTCCGGGATGATGATCATGCCTGCTCCCTGCGAAATCATGTAATGATTCGCAAAGATCACGGAAGCTCTTTTGTTGCCATCGTTGAATATCTGCGCTTTCATACAGTACAGGCAAAGAGTGATGGCCTTTTCATCAGAAGGAATCGAATCTGCAAGGATCGCCTCAATGTTCTCTTTGACTATACTTTCTATCGGCAGCGGCGGAATATAGCTCGTACCGCCGATTGTTACAGGCACTCCGCGAATACGTCCTCCGTCTTGATAAAAGCCTTCGTTTACCAGCTTGGCGATATGGCAAAGGATCGAATAGTCGGTAGGGTAGCTGATAACATCCTTATCCAGAACAAACTCCCATGCGTGCTTTAGGTTCAGTATCTTTTGCACATCGGAAGCTGACATACCGGACACCTTGCCGTTTTCGATAATGTCCTCCGTCTGGGGGAATGTTGTTGCAACACCTTCCAATACAGCCTGATCGTAGATATTGGACTTCATATTGGCTCTGGCAAAGTCCAGATTGAGTTGGACTCTCGCTGAAATCTCTGCATCTGAGTATCCAAGCTGCGCCAGTTCCTTGTCGAGTCTCCGAATGTTCTTTTTCAGCTCTCTGCCTTCACGGGCATTTCTCAGAAGCAACTGATACAGTTCATCGGAGTACTCTCCCACATAAGTGGAAGTCAGCCTGCTCGCTATACGTTTGCGAATATAGAGATATTTTTTTCCATCACGTTCTTTTATTTCAGGGTTGCCATCGTAAGGAAGTAGATTCAGTCTTGCTTGAAAATCTGCCCTTTGATGAAGCAGCTCCTGAATTTGCGGATAATTGTTGTTCATAGCGCCCTCCTTGTAGGGAACATTTATTGAAGCTATTATATCATAATGTTCCCCAATTTTCAAGAGGTATTCGTTATTTGATCAAATGACAGCCGCAGTATTTCTCACCTGCGGCTGTCACGGTTTTATTTCATGATTTTCAGTAGCAGTTCATTAATGTCTTCTGTCGGCTTGCCCTGCGCGATCAGCTTGTTTCGGAACGCAAGCAGCGCATGTTTGGCAAGCCGAAGCTGTTCGGAGCCCAGCTCTACGATTCGCTTTTCTGCTTTATGCCGGAACATCTCAAGCACCTCCATCTGTTTTCTAATTTCATTGTAGCGAGAGACGCCCGACATTACAAATGTGCAAATTTTTTTTTATCGCTCTCTGTCGTGTCTGAACTCAGGGCGAAGCACATTCCCGCGTATCACGATGACTTTATCTTCGATAGCGTCATCATGCGAAATTGGCTTACAATCCTTTGCCGTAATCTCGTCGTTCATACCGATCTCGGACGTTACCTTTTCCGTTTCCTTCATGATCTCGTCTGCGGCCTGCGTCACGCGTTCTCCGTAGAGCTTAACGATCTCTGCAAAATCATCGCTGACTTGTGCCTCAAGATACTGTTCATAGAACATCACTCGCTCGGCATAGCAGCAGACATATCTCTCTCCGCTGGCTGCTTTCTGGTTCTCGCCCAGGATGATCTCTCTGTGCCCGATATACATGGAGTTGATGACGGTGTAATCACCGACCATTCTTTTTTCATCCATAATCTTTCCTCCTTATGGAATCGGGCGGCACCTTTTGACGGGTGCCGCCCTTGTCCATTACTTTCTGTTCTTCAGGCGAAGAACGATAAGCCCTGCGACAATGAATACCACAAGGCAGATGCCGATAATCATCTTAGCGTTCATGTTCGTTTTCCTCCTTTTTCTTTCTGAAGGTGAAGAACGCCACTACGCCAGCTCCCAGGAGAGAAATACCGGTAAGAGCACCCCACAGCGGGATATTCGTGGTATCTCCGGTCTTGGGAATATCGGGAGGCGGCGTGATCGTCACCGTCTGATCCTTGTCCTCAATGTCCTTATGCGTGGTAATCTCCACGTCATCACGATACAGGCTCTCGAAGACTACCAGGCTCGTGCTCTTGGTGATACCGGAAGCGTCAAAGACGAACTTCACTTTCACCTCGCCATTTCTGCCCTTAGGCGTAAACTTCACTTCTGCGGTGATTGTCTCGCCGTTCACGGTGAAGACCTCGCCGGTCGCCTTATTCATGAGAGTGCCACGGATGGTGTACTCGGTGCCGGGGATAAGGTTGGTGTAGGACACCACATCCTCAATCGTCACCTTGCCAGCGGTGGTGATCTCCTTCTTGCCGTCGATGGAAGCAGTGGTCTTGATCTCGGGGACATATACCTTCACAGACTGGCCTTCATCCTCGATATCGGCATGAACTGCGATTTCAACATCCTCACGGTAGAGGCTCTCGAACACAACAACATCGGTCGTTTCGGTGATGACATACGTTGCTGCTACTTTCCCGTTCTTGTCGTGGGAGAAGATGCTTTCTCCGGAAAGACTGCACTCCGCTGCTCTTACCGAAAAGGGAATTTCAGACTCGAACACGCGGATGTTTTCTCCTACTGAAGAACGGAGCGATGTGATAATCGACTTTGCATTGTTGGTGCGGTTATCTACCATCGTCAGCAGAATGCCGTCGATCCTCAGTCTCGGATTGATCTGCCGCTTGATTTTCGCAATCGAGCGCAGAAGCAAGTTAAGACCTTTGGTTGACAGGAAGTTCGGCTGAGATGGAATAATCACACTGTCTGCCGCAGCAAGCGCATTGACCGTCATCATTCCCAGAGAAGGCATACAGTCGATAAGGATATAGTCGTAGTTCTTTTTCATACCCTCGATACAGGATTTCAGAACGTACTCACGGCTCATAACATTAAACAGGCCCGTTTCCATGCCGGACAGTTCAATATTGGAAGGAAGCAGATCAACGCCTTCATTGTGGGCGATAATCGCGTTGCCGGGAGGCTGTTCATCTTCTATAACCGATTGCATAAGCGTAGATAGCGACACATCCAACTCGTCAGGGTTCTTTACACCGAGGCTCACCGTGAGGCTCCCTTGCGGGTCAGCGTCAATCAGTAAGACCTTATTTCCGGTGTTTGCGAGTCCCACGCCGAGATTGACTGTAGTAGTCGTTTTGCCGACGCCGCCTTTCTGGTTCGTGATAGCGATCACTTTACAGTTTTCCATGCGTTTTCCTCCTTTCTTGGAATTCACGACCCATTAAGCTAAGCTCTGGATCATGTAAAAGCGCAGTATTTGTTCTCAACGCCCTCTGCGCTATAGGAAGTCATCAAGCGACTGTGTGCTTCACAATCTCATAGGAGTCTCACCTCTGCCGGGTTCTCCGCCAGCCCCGTAGGGAAGTATCATTGTCCTCAAACCTGTCATGGCCATATCAGGAGCAACCCGATATTTTCAACACTGGATTCTCGCAGGAGCGTACATGCTGCTCGGCTCATTAGTTTGATTAAGGTACTTGATGACCTGTTTATTTAATTTTCAAAGATCATGAAGCGGCACCTCTGTTAGTTTTTGAAGAGCCCCTTCACTAAGTAAGGAATTAGAGGGGGTGTTTTTATGGGTGTCCTTCAAAAAAATTTTTTCGGACAAAACAAAAAAGCCCTTGCGAAATCTTAAGTGATTCCACAAGGGCTACAAGATGGTTTTATTCGGTTTTCTTTACTTCACGTTGTGACAAAGCGTTTCAAATGAAAGAGATAGGCAGGATAAGCGCCGATATTGTTACCCCAAAATGCCTAAAAGTTGTTCCCGTGGTTGTCCCCGAAGTTGTCCCATAAAGACGAAAAAAGGGGAGTTGTCCCCGAGTTGTCCCCGGTAAAAACGATTTGGTTGGGTCAGGTTGAGCCAGAACAGTACAAAAAGAAAAACCCCGGAAAACCGCATGGTTCCGGGGTTTTTTGGCATTTTGAAGTCTCGATCAGCGCTTGCTGAACTGCGGAGCGCGGCGGGCGGCTTTGAGGCCGTACTGCGCGAGTTTTTGAGCTGTTTTCCCTTGATACTCCGGGATTTTCCGGCTTTCTGCCTCTCAGTTATCCGGTGTGCGGACCATAAAAAACGGCATTTTTTCATTCAGCAATAGCCTGATGAAACGCACCATTTACTACCCCAAACAGCTCCTCTGGTTTATTGTACTTCACTTTTGCATAGATGTCCATAGTTGTTTTGCTGTTTTCGTGTCCGGCAAGGTATTGGACGGTCTTTGGATCAACACCAGCATAGAGAAGATTGGTAATGTAAGTGTGCCGCAGCTGATGCGGGGTTACATCAAAGTCCAGCGTATATCTGATTTTGGGTTGATTTTTCTGGGTCATGCCCAGCGTTGGGGTAACCGTGTATTTGATGCTCTGCCCATTCACATACTTATAATAGTTCCGGGGCTTAGTGGAGCGGACAACGACATACTGCCACACTCTTTGAAACTGCGAAGCAGCCAGCGGCTCCCCTTTGCTGTCAGCAATCACATAATCTGATATGGAATTTTCTTTCGTTTCTCTCAGACAATCCACCAAACACTTCGGTATCGGAATATCCCTTTTTGCCGCCGGAGTCTTTAGCACCGTAGAAATCACGGGTCTGTTATGCTCTGTACGCCATGCCCGCCTCACCGATAGATAAGGTGTATCCTCGTCCAGAAATACACAATCCCATTGCAGTGCAAGAATTTCTTCCCGACGCAGACCGGAATACAAACCGAGCATAATAAACAAATATGGAGGAAGTCCCTTGACTGTATCCAGAAGCACGGCTACCTGCTGATCTGTCAATGCCTCCTTCTTTTTTGTCGGTTTTCCGCCTTTACCGGATATTCCCGCACAGGGATTGTGTTCAAGAATTTGGTTTCTCTCTGCCGCATAAAAAATGCACTTGAGTAGCATATTGACCTTATTGTATAAGCCTTCCGATTTCTTTGACAATGGAACAAGCGCCAGCCGAATATCGTCAGCAGTCACTTCTTCCATATACATCTCTCCCAGAGGTTTGATGATATAGTTTGTCATATCCCTCGTATAACCTCTGAGTGTAGACGCAGACACCTTTGCCGACTGCATCAGCAGCCACTTCTCGCCATACTCGGCTACTGTCGGATGCTGCCGGTGAAAGATAATTTCTTCCACCTGCTTCCGGGCCTCTAACTGCTTCTCATACAATTCTTCACAAGTTGCGGCATACAAACTCAACTCTTTGCCATCTGCATCCGTAATCCTGGTTCTGTAATACTGGATTCCTTTCAATGTAATGGTCCCGTACTTCGGGATCTGTGTTTTCTTTTTTGCCATCTTTGATCGTCCTTTCTTGATAATGTGTAGTCTCCGTATCTACACTCTCTTTTTATCAGAAAGCCCCGATTTAATCAAAGATACGGCTGAGGTAAAACAAAGAGCGAGACATCCTTGCCTCGCTCCTTCTTCATTTCCTATTTGTTATTACTGTGCTGCATCCCAGCTTGCAAACGCACAGTTCATTGATCTGACCAGCTCATCTGGTCTGTTGTACTTAACCTTTGCATAAATGTCCATGGTAATCTTGCTGCTTTCATGGCCTGCCAGGTATTGAACCGTTTTGGGATCTACCGATGCATGAATGAGATTGGTAATGTAAGTATGCCGCAGCTGATGGGGTGTTACTTCAAAGTCCAGACTGTAAACCACTTTTCCGTTATGAGCAGCCTTTTCTCCCAAGACAGGTGTGACAGTATGCTTTACTCTTTTTCCATCTTCATACCGATAATAGCTCCGCTCCTTGACCGTCCTCGTAACAATATACTGCCAAAGTCGCTTAAACTGCGTGTAGGACAGCGGTTCGCCATCCCGGTTTGAAACCACGTACTCCGAAGTCGAAGTTTCCTTTGCTGCTTTCAAACACTCAGCCAAGCAAACAGGAAGGGGGATATTTCTCTCCGCAGCCTTGGTTTTCAATTCATCCGAAATCACCGGTCTGTTGTGTTCTGTATGCCATGCCCGCCTTACCGTCAGATATGGAGTATCCGTATCCAGATATACTGAATCCCATTGCAGAGCAAGAATTTCTTCCCGGCGCAGACCCGCATACAAACCGATCATGACAAAGACATAAGGCGGCAAATCTCGGATAGCATCCAAAAGTCGCTCCACCTGTTCATCTGTCAAAGCCTGACGCTCCTCTTGAGGAACACCGCCACCTTTTGTTGTCAGATAAATCGTTGGGTTATGGTCAATGATCCTGCTTTCCATCGCTGCGCGAAAGATAGACTTGTAAAGGATCACCACAGATTTATAAACCGATGCAGATTTCTTGGAAACCGGAACAAGGGCAAGTTGAATATCATCCAGACTAACCTCTCCCATCCGTTTATCTCCCAATTCCGCTATAATATGCCGCCTGACCTTTGAGGTGTAATCCGTCAAGGTAGTGGCTCGTACATGAACCGACTGCATCAGCAGCCACTTTTCACAATACTCTGCAACTGTGGGCGTTTTCCGATGAAAAGTAGCATTCTCAATCTGTTCCAACGCAAGCGTTTCTTTGTTATATAGTTCTTCAGGTGTTTTTGCGTAGATAGCTACGAGCTTACCATTCGCGTCTTTGATTCTGGTCCTATAATATAGGACACCTCTTTTCATGACTGTGCCATATTGAGGAAGTATTATTTTTCTATTTGCCAATTCCTCCACCTCCTAAGAATAATCTCCAGCGCTGTACCTTTGTTTTATCAGACCTCTCTGATTCCATCAAGGATACGGACCGGCTCACGATCTTCCGCTTCGAGGTTTACGGTAAGTTGCGCTTCTCTCAACTGGTTTTGCTCTGTGCGTGCATTTTGCGATATACTCCTGGAGACCTGCCGCAGTAAAATACACACAGCCATTCTGAACATACTGCACATAAGAGATCAAGCCGTTGTTACGGGCGGCATCCAGCGTTGCTATGCTGATTCCTAAGATTTCAGCAGCTTCTTTTCGTGTAATGAGCTTTTCCATAGACTATATTCCCTCCAATCTGTCAAGGTTATCATCGTGCTTTCAAAATCACATGAATACGCTGGCAGCCGAAACTGCCAGCGCATGGTATCTGATTTTGAATAGAAAGCGGCCACCCAAAAGAGCAGTCGCTTCCTATTTCAATATGACTCAATTCTCGTCACATTTGCCACGCAACCCTGACGATGGGAACATAACAGGTCTCCGCTGGCGCGGTTGTCATAACTCCGCGGCGTCGTTTTACTCGTGCGCCGCAGGGTTCCCCCCAAGTCTTTGGCGGGCCGTGAGGAAGTATCTTTAAGCCCCCATGCAGTCATCGCGCCGAATCTGCCACAATCCGTTTTATGAAATCGTAGATCGCTCCGAAGCAGTTCTTTCATCACCTCCCTGACTGCTCCATCTTCGCGGCGTTTCATATTCGCTCGTACATGGGTTATGTACCTGTTGTGCTGTCTATTCGATTGTCAATGTACTGATGAAGGAGGAAAACTTGTCCTTCTTATTAACACTGACAAAAAAGGCAAAAAACAGGCGCATCAAATGAAATTTTATCAAAAATATTTTACAAGCTGCTTTAATCCACGGCGGATACTGTCTCGGACACGGCTTGGGTCTACACCTTCTACTTCGGCAATTTCATTTACCGTCATTCCCAGATAGTATCGGGCATAAATTCGCTTTGCCTGTTTCTCTGGCAGCTTCATCACAGCGGCATAGACCTGCTCCTGAAACTGTTTTTCCTCCAGAACCATCTCCGGTGTCTGCGGCTTCAACAGCACCGCATTTTCAATGCCATTCTCGCAATCCAGAGAATACTGTGCTTTATAACGATACATCTTTCGCTCATACGCAGCCTCCGCACGTTCAGCTGCTCGAATAGTCTCCATTACTTCCTCTGTCACATCTACAAAAAAGTCTGTTGTATAAACATCAGGATAAAGTTCCCGAAGGTTAATTTTCTTCATTATGTACCTCCATTTCGATTCACGGGTGATTGACGGGTGAATCGAATGGAGGCGGAGACCGACACCGGCAGACAACCGGGTCATCTCCGAAAAAATGGCAACAAAAAACGCCAGATTTCCGTGGGGGAAAACTGGCGCGCCAAGAACAGCCATTATTATACCGAATTACATAGAACGATAATGCCGATACAATATTATACTTGCCCGGAGGAGGAGCAATGCTTTTTTTAACTGATGTAGATCATGTGAGCTTTGAAAAAGCAAACGGGACACGGTAAATTAACCTCCAATCGGCTACCGTGTCCCTGCAAGTCGTCATAGGTTTGTGTAAATGCAAAGAAACGGCGGCTCTGAAAATCAAAGCCGTCGTTTCAAATGGGCGTGTCAAATTGTCTGCTGTACGACGGCTTTTTTTCTTTTGCCGTCGTCCGGCAGATGGTATCTTTATTTAGTTGCTGACTAAGGCTTTAATTTTACGGATTAAATCAAAATCCGTTTTGCAGCAAAAACCACCATAGTACAGTTTGGCTTTTTTCTCTAATGCTCTGCTGTCATCGCCAGACATTAGCAGAAAAGGCGTTCTCAAACCTTTATGACGGATTTTTTCAAGCAAATCCAACCCCGTGCCATCTTTCATGTTGAAATCGGAACAGATTGCATCAACTGTGACTGCTTGAAGTATGTCCAATGCTTCCTTGACGCCCGTGGCCTTAATCGTATCAAAATCGCCCGATAACACAGATGACAGGACTTGCAGATATTCCGTGTTATCATCCACTACCAATATTCGTTTCATATCATTCTATCGTTTATCCCACAGTAATCTGGATCGCGCCCGAATAGTCTGTGCCGGTGATTCCGATGTAGTTCGCTCCAGCTTGAAGCTGAACGGCAACGCTTCCGCTGGCAGATTCAGAAAGCACTTGCTCCTCCAAGTCCGGGGAGATGTAAATGAGTTGACAGTCCCCATCAAGAGAATCAAACTGGTACCGGATTACAATTTCACGGCACTCATTTTCCTTGAGGTCGGTGTCAGCAACCAAAATATCCTGTCCGTTAAATCCAGTTACAGAAGCGTCATAGGTGGCCAGAAAAGCATCGTTGTCCGAAGTCCGGCTGCCCTCAAAAGACTGATAAGGGGTTATAAGAGCGTTGCTTTTCCCAATCACTACATCATCACCTAATTGCTCTGCTCCTTCCCTGAGATTTTCACTTAACCTGTCGAGGCCGGAGCAGGCAGTACAGGCCAGTAAAGAAACAGCAATCAGGCAACATCCAATAATTTTCCGCATAGCAATTTCCTCACTGAACGAAAGTAAGGAACACGGCAAGCGCAACAATTCCCACCATCAGTAACGCCCAAAACGCGCTGATTGCCGTGGATGCGATATTGATAACGCTGCGGCTTTCCTTGCTCCGCACACATACCACCGAAAGAATCAGGCCCAGCAGGACAAAAACGATATTGGCTCCGGCCCAAGCGGTTCGGACTCTGTCCGACAGCGAAAGGTGCAGGAACGACGGGGCAAGAGCCGCCAGCGGCAGGATGCTCACAATGAGCGCAGCGATACTAACTGATTGAAGTTTTTTCCTTTCCATAGTTTTACCTCATTTCTTTTTTCCCAAATTGGGTGACAGCCAGCGCGAAAAACAGACCAAACACGACTATCGCGCACGGCAGGAACGGAAACATCGAAAAAGCGGCGTCGGAAGTTTCTGCTGTAAAGTCATGGAGAGAGCAGGAAACGAGATAACCGCTGTAACAATACGGGTAGGCGATCCACAGCGGCGTATTTGCAACCAATACACCAGGAATCACAAGCAGCAAATTCAATCCCACAGAGAGAAGCGGCTTTTCAAACAGTACGGTGATGGCCCACATAGCCGCAATGCACGGCAGCATAGTCAGAAACAGCCCCAAGCACCATTTCAGAAGATACAGGATTGGCAGGGTCTCTGTGACCACCATTGTCTGTGTTGCAATCAACCCAGCGATTACAAATACGACAAGAAACACCACCATCTCCATAAACAGATAAAAGGTAAGCACACAGAATTTGGCAATGGATAATGCGCAGCGGCTGACCGGCAGCGCCAGCATTTTCAGAATCCCATTATTTCCTGTTTCTCGTCCTGCGATCATCACGCAAACCACGATCATGCTGAATGGAAGCAGATAGTAGGCGTAAACAAGCGCACTTTGAATAAACATAGCAGGCCACGCATTGGTGTATTCCGGCGTAAAGTAGTTGCTCAAACTCGCAACCCCAGAAACCACCACCAATAGAGGTGCAATGAAAATCAGGGGTACGATTTTGGAGCGTTTTACTTTCATAAACTCGATTTTGAGCAAATCCAAAAAGCTCATTTCTTATTATCCCTCCTTACTCGTAGCGTCTGTACTTCGCCAGCCACAAGCCAACACCAAGGAACAACAGTGTTTCCGCCAAAGCGACAAGAGCAACCGTCGGATCAGGCTGGGCGCTCATGGCTACCGCAGGTTTCAGAATAATCACAAAAGGATGCACCAGCAAAAGCGTCAGCCCCGAATTTGCAAGGGCCATACCACTTAGAAAACCGGCAACACCAATTCCAAGCGGCACCCACATATTTTCAAAGCGCGAGGAAATCAGCAGCATAAACGACAGTACCGGCATGGATGTGAGAAAAGAGTATCCGGCAAAGCGTACCAGCGTACCCATCTCAAACGCCCCGTCCGGCAAGTCCGTCATACCAATTTGTGCAAGTGTCAAGTTTTGCAGTACGATTGCAACCAAAAACATGACCGTCAGAATTAGGAATTTGCACAGATACATGGCTGGAACGCTGACGGGAAGCATATACATCTTCTTTACAGCGCTTCCCTTGAACTCCATGTTATAGATCATGCAGGTAGCAACCACGATGCCGAACAGGTTCAGCACCATAATCATACCGTAGAGCTGGGTCAGCAAGACATCCATCGGAGCCAACGGCAGATTCAGAAGTGTGTCTTTCCGCACAATGAAATTGACAAATGCGTAGGCGGCTCCCAAGACACCAACGGCCAGCAGCACAGGAATCACGCCGGTTCGCTTTTCTTTCCGAAGTTCGATTGCCAGCGTTTTCATAATTTTGCCCTCTGCTTTCTGTCCATGTTATCTTTCTCAACCATAGAAAGGAACACATCTTCCAGATTGTCCGCAGCAAAACCGGATTGCAGAGCGTACTGACGCAGATCATTCATACTTCCCTCAAATAGCATCCGCCCGTGGTTGAGAATCCCAATGTCATCTGCAATCAATTCGATTTCAGACAGCATATGGGACGAGATCAGCACCGTGCAGTCGTAAAGGCTGGGCAAGGATTTTACCAGATTGCGGATTTCGTGGATACCGGACGGGTCAAGGCCGTTGGTGGGTTCGTCCAGAATCAGGATCGGCGGACGCCCCAGCAGCGCCCCGGCAAGGCCCAAGCGTTGCTTCATTCCCAGCGAATACTTTTTTGCCAGCCGGTCGCCAAACTCAGTCAGCCCTACCAGTTCCAGAGCATCTTCCACATCGGCTTTCGGCAGTCCCAAAATGCGGCGGATAATATCAAGATTTTCCCGCCCGGTCAGGTTTGCGTAGAAAGACGGCGCTTCGATGAAAGAGCCGATCTCTTTGAGAATGGCAATCCGATCATTCGGGAACTGCTTCCCATCAATAGTAAAGCTGCCCTTTGTCGGCGCGGTCAGGCCCAGCAGCATTTTCATGGTCGTAGATTTCCCCGCACCGTTGGGGCCGAGAAAACCATAAATGCTGCCCTTGCGAATATGAAGCGAAACATTGTTGACCGAGATGAAATTTTTGTACTTCTTTGTCAACTGTTCCGTTGTGATGATATAGTCCATAGAAACATCTCCTTTCGATGCTTTTATGGTACAGCTTCAACCTGACATCTACATTCTCCCGTCCTTACTTTTACCTTACTTTTTAAGGGACAAGATCGCAGAATGGACAGCCTATGATATAATAGAAACAAAGAAAATCAGATTGGAGAGGATGCTATGGATAATTCTTTTTTACATAGTAAAAGGCTCCTGTTGGTAGATGACGAACAGGAACTATTGAAGATGGTATCAGATATATTGAAAGATGCAGGATTTGAAACTGTCCTTACTGCTATGTCGGTCAAAAAAGCTATTTTGACCGCAAAAGAGGAAACTCCTGATTTAATTGTTTTGGATGTCATGCTGCCAGATGGGGACGGCTTTTCTTTGATGCAGCAGCTCCGCACCTTTACTAATGTGCCGATCATTTTCTTAACAGCAAAGGACGAGACAGCAGACAAATTATCGGGATTGGGACTTGGTGCAGACGACTACATTTCTAAGCCTTTTATGCCGCAGGAATTGTTACTGCGTATCTATGCGGTGCTGCGGCGAACCTACAAAGAGGATTCGCCGCTGCTTGTTTTAGATGGATGTACGATTGATTTCAGCCGGGCCGAAGTCCATAAGGGCAGCGAGATTATCTCCCTGACAGCCAAAGAACATACTTTACTTGAAACGCTTGCCCGCAATGCCGGAAAGATCGTTACCGTAGATGCGCTTTGCGAAGCCTTGTGGGGGGATAACCCATTCGGCTACGAAAACAGCCTCAATGCTCATGTGCGGCGTGTCCGGGAAAAGATTGAAACCGATCCATCAAAACCTGTATCCCTGATAACTATTAAAGGTTTGGGCTATAAGCTGATAGCAAGGAAGTAATGCCATGAGATCATTTGCACATTATATATCAAAACATCTTATATCTTTCGCTACTTTTATTCTGATACTACTGTTTCTTAACGCAGTGGTATTCGGCCTGACATTTCAAAAGGTTGTGACCGAGGATTATGGAACTTCATCCCCGCACCCCATGTTGGAAATGACCGCTGCTGCCGCCACACCAGAACGATTATCAGATGACGCAGCGCAAAAGCTCCGGCAGAATCATATTTGGGCAATCTACTTAAACGCTGATGGGCAGTGTTATTGGTCGGTTGATTTGCCCGATGAAGTGCCAAAAAGTTACACTATTCAAGATGTCGCATTGTTTTCAAAAGGATATATTGAAGATTATCCGGTTTTTGTCTGGAACACCGATGATGGACTGTTGATATTGGGTTATCCAAAAGACAGCTATACAAAACTCACCAGCAATTACTATTCCATTTCAGCACTTCGACGGCTCCCCGTCTTTGTGCTTGGAATGTTGGGATTGGATGTACTGTGCCTCTTTTGTGCCTATTATTTCTCCAAACGCAAAATCATCCGTAATACCGAACCGATCGTATCTGCCGTGGAAACTCTGGCAGATGGAAAGCCAGTCTCACTTCATATCAGCGGAGAACTGTCGGATATTGCAAGCAGCGTAAACAAAGCTTCTTCCATTTTGAATCGGCAAAATGAAGCACGGGCGAACTGGATCAGCGGCGTTTCCCATGACATCCGCACACCGCTCTCCATGATTATGGGGTATGCGGGCCGCATTGCGGAAAATGAATCTGCCAGCAAGACCATCCAAGAACAGGCTGAAATAGTACGGAAGCAAAGCGTAAGAATCAAAGAACTGGTGCAGGATTTGAATTTAGTCTCACAGTTGGAATATGAAATGCAGCCGCTTCACAAAGAGATGGTTCGCTTATCCAAATTGCTGCGATCCTATGTAGCAGACCTATTGAACATGGGAATTTCCGATAGCTATAATATCGGAATTGAAATTGCTACTGACGCTGAAAACGCTATGTTAGAATGTGATGCCAGATTGATTTCACGAGCCGTGAATAATCTTGTTCAAAATAGTATAAAGCACAACCCGCTGGGATGTAGGATTCTGTTATCTTTAAGACGGATGGAAAATACCATTCAGCTTATTGTGCAAGACGATGGTATAGGACTCTCCGAAGAAAAACTACAAGAACTAAAAGAAAAACCTCATTATTTAGAAAGCACAGATGAGCGCTTAGATCTTCGACATGGGCTGGGGCTTGTTTTGGTTCGACAAATTGTAGCGGCACATGAAGGGACTATGACCATTGACAGTAAGATTAACTGTGGATGTAAAATCATCTTGACTTTTGACTCTACAGATACAATCCCAAAAGCCCATTTGAGTTAAGTCAAAAGCATTTTGGATATTTATCACTAGCACAAAAGAAGCCGGAAATCTGAAAAGGTCTCCTGCTTCTTTTGCATCCAAAGACAACTCTGCGAAATACTCCTCTAAAGCTACTGCAATAGATGGGGCGCAAGGTCCTGTGCCAGAAGCACTTTGATACCTTGCGCCCTTTGCTTATTCTATCCTAAAAATACTTTGCCAGCTGCTTCAGACCGCGCCGGATACTGTCACGGATACGGCTTGGGTCTACACCCTCCGCTGCGGCGATCTCACTCACACGCATACCCAGGTAA
>OHRT01000238.1_pt1 | contig 24482 bp, 18 predicted proteins | sample 1578521 | NCBI WGS metagenome assembly OHRT01 (sample SAMEA3879537, study PRJEB24766) | human gut metagenome | biome: human-associated habitat; feature: feces | place: USA | collected 1985/1987
GCCGGGCGGGGAGTTTGGCGCCCCCGGGCGCAAACATCTCTTAAGCTCTTGGCGGAAAAGGCCGGCGTAGCCGGACTTTTTCACCACGCAAAAGGGAACGCCGCTCCCCTCTTTGCTCAAAGTATATATCGCTTGAAGTCCATGGTCACCTCGTCCTTGCCCAGGTGCTCTATGACGTAATCCCCATTGATATTGAGATACACGTTGGGCATTTCCTCGCCGCCGGCGTTGAAGCTGATATCCTCCAGCAGTTTTTCAAAGACCGCAAACAAGCGGCGCGCACCGATGTCCTCCTTGGTTTCGTTCATCACGTAAGCCGCGTGCGCAATGGCCTCAATGGCGCTGTCCTCAAAGGAAAGGAACACCTTGTCCACTGCCAGCAGTGCCTCATACTGCCGGGTAAGCGCATTTTCGGGCTGTGTCAGGATGGCCTTGAAGTCCTCCTGGGTCAGGCTCTTGAGCGTCACATGGACGGGAAAGCGGCCCTGGAGCTCGGGAATCAGGTCCGTCACCTTGGCCACATGGAACGCACCCGCCGCGATAAAGAGCATGAAATCCGTGCGCACCGCGCCGTACTTGGTGTTGACGGTGCTGCCCTCCACGATGGGCAGGATATCGCGCTGTACGCCCTCCCGGCTGACGTCGGGGCCATGGCCGCCGGAGGAGCGGCCCGCCACCTTGTCGATTTCGTCGATAAAGACGATGCCCTGCTGCTCGGCCCGGCGGATGGCCTCCTCGCGCACCTCATCCTCGTCGATGAGCTTGTCGGATTCCTCCTCAAGAAGAATCCTGCGCGCCTCCTTGACCTTGACGCGACGGATTTTCGTCTTTTTGGGCATCATGCCGCCCATCATGTCGCCGATGTTGATGGAGTTGCCGCCCACTTCCAGCTGCGGCAGCGTGTCCTCTACTTCGATTTCGATTTCCCGGTCCTCCAGCTGTCCGCTGCGCAGCTGGGCGAGCACATCCTCGCGCCGCAGCGCCAGCTTGTCCTGCTCCTCTTTGGGGAGTTCCGGCTCTTTCTTTCCGCCCAGCAAAAACTCAAAGGGATTGCCTGCGTTCTTCTTGGGCGGGTTGACCAGCAGCGAGGCCAGCCGGTCCTCCGCCAGGACGGACGCACGGGCTTCCACCCGTTTGGAAAACTCGTTTCGCACCATTCGGACAGCATTCTCCATGAGGTCGCGGATGATGCTTTCCACGTCGCGGCCCACATAGCCCACTTCGGTAAACTTGGTGGCTTCCACCTTGACGAACGGCGCATTGACCAGCTTGGCGAGCCTGCGGGCGATCTCCGTTTTGCCCACGCCCGTGGGACCGATCATCAGGATGTTCTTGGGACTGATTTCATTGCGGATGTCCTCATCCAGCTGGGCACGGCGGTAACGGTTGCGCAGAGCGATGGCCACCGCCCGCTTGGCCTCATCCTGGCCGATGATGTAGCGGTTGAGCTCCCGCATGATCTCTCTGGGTGTCAATTCCTTCATGACCTGCCTCCTAGAGCGTCTCAACGGTGATATGGTCGTTGGTAAACACGCAGATGGATGCGGCTACCTCCAATGCCTTCACGGCGATTTCTTCGGCTCAAAGGCTGGTGTTGCGCACCAGCGCGCGCGCCGCCGCCAGGGCGAAATTGCCGCCGGAGCCGATGGCGCATACGCCGTCGTCCGGGTCGATCACCTCGCCGTTTCCGCTCAAAACCAGCAGCGTGTTTTTATCCGCCACAATCAGCATGCTTTCCAGCTTTCGGATGGCGCTGTCACCGCGCCATTCCTGCGCCAGATTGACCGCGGCGCGTTCCAGATTGCCGCCGCACTGGGTCAGCTTTTCCTCAAAGCGCTCGCACAGCGTAAAAGCGTCGGCCACCGCGCCTGCAAAACCGGCGATCACCTTTCCTTCATAGAGCCGGCGAACCTTTTTGGCGCTGGATTTGAAAACGGTGTTTTCTCCCATGGTCACCTGTCCGTCTCCGGCGATGGCCACCTGATCGCCGCGCTTGACGGCGCAGATGGTGGTTCCCTTCATGGTCATTTCGGATCATTCCTCCTCGATCATAAACAGGTTCAGCACCCACTGGGCCAGCGTGCGCCCCGCCTGCGTATCAATATGGGTAGCGACGGCGTATTCCGGCAGGCCGTTTTCATCCACGGTGAGATCATTCATCAAAATGTGGTTGAGACCCCGGAACGCCTTGAAGCTCATAAAGGTCATGTTGTCACCGATGGCGTCGGCGTAGGCGATGCGGCCCTCCTCCTCGGATACGATCGGGTCGCGCCTGCCCTGTCCGATATAGGTGGGTACCTTGAGCTCCTTGATCAGCTCCACGGCGTTATAGTGCAGGTCCTCCCAGAAATAGTAGCCGTTTTTGCCAAACAGCGTGAGCGCGCGGGCCTCCTCCTCGCTGACGGAAGAAACCTTCTTGAGCATCTTTTCAATGATGTCCTGCGTTTCCTCGCCCAGCGCGGCATAGGCCTCCGGCTGCGCATCACAATACCACTCAAGCAGCGTCTTGGGCGTGCTGCCCAGAAGAATCATGGCCGTATAGCCACCCTCGGACTGAGAAACGATGCGGGGCGCGATCATCCCCCCAAAGCCCAGGCCCACCAGCACGATGCGCTCCTGGTCCACCAGCGGATTTTCCCTGAGCATCTGGCAGGCGGCCAGCGCGTCCTCCACAGCTTCGTCCCAGACGGTTTCCGCCTGCGCATCCGGGTAGGCATAGGCGCGGCTGTCATAGCGCAGGGAGGCCACGCCCATTTCGCCCAAAGCGCCCGCGAGGTCTGCAAAGAAAGTGGTCTGGCCCATGGTGAGATCGCGGTCATACGCGCCGAAATCATGGACAAAGACGCATGCGGGAACGGGCGTTTCCTCACTCGCTTCCTTTGGCATGGCCAGCACGCCCTCAAGTGTATAGGGCGCCTGCCCCACCGTTACGTCGGTTTCCACATAATCCGGTTCTGCGGTCACCTCGCCGCCCACCAGCATGTCGCTGCCATCGCTGACCGCTTCTTTTTCCGCAGGTACGAATTCGAGGGCCATGACTTCCCAGTCATCCTCTTTGTTTTTATGGGTAAAGTACATGTCCAGGTCCTGCTTTTCCATAATCAGATGAAGCACGTGCGTTTTCAGCTGATTTTCCGGCTCTTCAAAGCAGCGATAGCTTCCCAGCTCGATAAAGGCGCCTGTCATCCATTCCAGATCGGTCAGCATGGCCTCATAGGTTTCCATGGGCATGTAGCGGCGGATTTGAAGGTCATAGTAGCCCCACAGGCGACTCATGGATTTGCCTTCGATGTAGTCCAGCGCATATTGACGGACCGTTTCCTCATTCCACACCGGCACGCCGTCCTCCATTTGCTTGGCGGCCAGCGACACGGCGGGCAGACAAGCGAGGATGACCGTCAGCATCAGCGTCAGGGCGATTGCGCGTTTCATGGTTGTTTCCTCCTCATCGGTGGTGCGTCTAGCATAGCATAGAAAAACGGGATTAGGAAAGCGCTTCTTGCTCCATCTGTCCCAAAATCAGGTCCAATTCCAGCAATGCGCGTTCCGATATTTTTTCATAGCGCTGCTGCTTGTTGCGGATGCGCTTTTCCCCGGGCCGGACCTCCAGCGGGTCGATCAGACCGAAGGCGCAGTTCATGGGCTGAAAGCGCTTGTTGGGCGTGGATACATAGCGCGCCATCGCGCCGATGGCGGTGCGCCCGCTGAAGTGCGGCGGTTCCCTGCCCATCTCGCGCAGCGCGGCGCTCAGGCCGCACAGGAGGCCGCTGGCCGCACTCTCCACATACCCCTCCACACCGGTGATCTGTCCCGCGAAAGCCAGGCGCGGCTCGCGGATCACGCGATAGGTGTCGTCCAAAAATCCGGGGCTGTTGAGAAAGGTGTTGCGGTGCATCACGCCCAGGCGGGCAAATTCCGCATTTTCCAGTCCGGGGATCATGCGAAATACGCGCCGCTGCTCAGGATAGGTCAGGCGCGTCTGAAATCCCACCAGATTATACAGCGTACCGGAGAAGTTATCCCGACGAAGCTGCACCACAGCAAACGGCTCACGGCCCGTGCGCGGGTCGCGCAGGCCCACGGGTTTGAGGGGGCCAAAGGCCACGGCCATATCTCCGCGCTTGGCCATGCTTTCGATGGGCATGCATCCCTCAAAGACGGCGCTTTCCTCAAAGCCGCGAACAGGCACCGTTTCTGCGGTTTGCAGCGCGTGAACGAAGGCCAGGTATTCCTCGCGGTTCATGGGACAGTTGAGGTAATCCGCGCCGCGATCATAGCGGGACATGCAAAATACCTTGTCCATGTCCAGACTGTCCGCGGTCACGATGGGGGCGGCTGCGTCGTAAAAATGGAGCGTATCCAGCCCCTCCATGCGGGAGATGGCCTCGGAGAGCGCATCGCTGGTCAGAGGGCCGGAAGCGATGATGACCGTACCTTCCGTGGGGATGTCGGTGACCTCTTGCTCATGAACGGTAATGAGCGGATGCTCCCGAACCGCCTTGTCCACCGCCGCGGAGAAGCCCACGCGGTCCACCGCCAGCGCGCCGCCGGCGGGTACGGCGTTTTCATCCGCCGCACGCATGATGAGAGAATCCAGCATGCGCATTTCGGCCTTGAGCAGCCCCACGGCATTGGAAAGGCGGTCGCTGCGCAGGCTGTTGCTGCACACCAGTTCGGCCATGGTATCCAGGTGCTGGGCCGGAGTTTTAAGGCACGGCTTCATTTCGTAGAGGTCCACGGGCACACCGCGCCCGGCGATCTGCCAGGCGGCTTCACACCCGGCCAGTCCGCCGCCAATGACCTGTATGCTCATCAGTCCTCATCCTCCTCGGGCTTGGGGACGGATGTTTTGTAGCGGCAGGTTTCGTTGGCGCACAGGTGCACCACCTCACCCCGCTTGCCTGGCTTTTCCACCATATAGCTGCCGCATTTGGGACAGCGGTCCACGATGGGCTTTTCCCAGCTGACAAAATCACAATCCGGATAGTTTTCACAGCCGTAGAACCTGCGGTTCTTCTTGCTGGTCTTTTCCATCAGCCGCGCGCCGCACTTGGGGCAGGGCGCATCGATGTAATGGACGATGGGCTTGGCGTTGCGGCAGGCCGGAAAATTGGGACAGGCCAGGAATTTCCCGAAGCGCCCCATTTTATAGACCATCATCGCGCCACATTTTTCGCAGGGCACGTTGCTGACCTCATCCTTGACCTCAACCTTCTCAATCTGTTCCTCAGCCACGCCGAGCATCTTTTCAAAGGGCGGATAAAAATCGCGCAGGATCTGCCGCCACTCGGTTTTGCCCTCTTCCACGGCATCCAGCTTATCCTCCAGCGAGGCGGTAAACTGCGTATCCACGATCGGGCCGAAGTATTCCGTCATCATGCTGGTGACCATGCGTCCCAGTTCGGTAGGATACAGACGCTTTTTCTCCCGGGTGACATAGCCGCGCGAAATGATGGTGGTGATGGTGGGCGCATAGGTGCTGGGGCGACCGATGCCCTTTTCCTCCAGGGTTTTCACCAGACTGGCCTCAGTATAACGGGCGGGCGGCTGGGTGAAATGCTGCACCGCGTCCACCTCGACAAAGGCCATATCGCTGCCTTCTTTGAGCACCGGCAGGATGCTTTCAGGGGTCTCCTGCTCATCGTCCGTGCCCTCGACATAAACGGCACGGTAGCCGCTGAAAACCATATGCTCGCCATAGTAGCGCATGTCCACCCCATCGCCCACGATATCCGCCGTCATGGTCTGGAATACAGCAGGCTTCATCTGGCTGGCCAGGAAGCGGGCATAGATGAGGCGGTAGAGGTTGTGCTGTTCCCGGCTCAAAAAGGGCTTGACGCTGTCGGGCGTATGCTCCATGTAGGTGGGACGGATGGCCTCGTGGGCGTCCTGCGCGTTTTTGCGTCCCTTGTACTGGTTGGGCGTCTCCGGGCAGTACTCCTCACCATACTGGGCGCAGATAAATCCGCGCGCAGCCTCCACGGCCTCGGCCGACACGCGCACGCTGTCGGTGCGGATGTAGGTGACCAGACCCACCGTGCCTGCCTTGCCCAGGTCGATGCCCTCATAGAGCTGCTGCACCACCTGCATGGTTTTGGCGGTCGAGAAATTGAGCTTGCGGCTGGCCTCCTGCTGCAGACTGGAGGTGGTGAAGGGCGGCTGCGCCCTTTTGAGCTTTTCGCCCATTTTGACGGACTGAACCTTGAAAGCGGTTTTGAGAATGCGCTCCTTGGCCGCGAGCGCGTCCTTTTCGTTTCCGATCTGAGCCTTTTCCCCGTCAAGGGAGACCAGACGGGCCTCGCAGGTCATCTTTTTCCCCTTGGCGTTCTGAGCTTCAAAGCGCGCGTTCACATCCCAGAACTCCTCGGGAATAAACGCTTCGATTTCCTGCTCACGCTCCACCACCAACCGCGTAGCGACGCTCTGCACGCGGCCGGCAGACAGGCCCTTTTTCACCTTCGCCCACAGAAGCGGGCTGATCTTGTAGCCCACCAGCCGGTCCAAGGCGCGGCGTGCCTGCTGCGCGTCCACGCGCGCCATGTCGATGGGCCGCGGGTGCTCCAGCGCATCCTTGACCGCCTTCTTGGTGATTTCGTGAAACTCGATGCGGCAGGGCTTGGTGGGGTCCAGATTCAGGGTGTGCGCCAGGTGCCAGGAGATGGCTTCTCCCTCGCGGTCAGGGTCGGTTGCCAGATAGACGCGGGACGCGTTTTTGGCTTCCTTTTTGATCCGCGCCAGGATGTTGCCCCGGCCCCGGATGGTGATGTATTTCATTTCAAAATCATGATCCGCGTCCACACCCAGCTGAGATTTGGGCAGATCGCGCACATGGCCCTGCGAGGCCTCCACGTGATAACCCTTGCCCAAAAATTTTTCAATCGTCTTGGCCTTCGCGGGCGATTCCACGATCACCAGTTTTTGTGCAGTCGTCGCCATCTAACTCCTCCTCTGATTGACTACAGCGTACGGCGGAAACGGTTGCCGGTTTCCCGGCAAATCAGGCCCATGACCTCCAGCGTACCCAGCTCGGCCAGCAGCTGTGTGTCGTCCAGCTTGAGCCGCTCGCCCAGTGCCTGTGCGCCGAGTGCTTCCACGGCAAGCAGGGCCAGGATGCGCTGCTGAAGGTCCGTCAGGCATTCCATTTCATCCGGTTCGGGTGCGGCGGGCCTGGGGCCAAGGCCCAGATCCTCCAAAATGTCGTCGGCGCTGGTAACGATGCGCCCACCCTCCCGGAGAATATGATGCGGGCCTTCCGCGCCTGTTGTACCCACGCAGCCGGGAACTGCGAACACCTCGCGTCCCTGCGAAAGCGCAGCGTCCACGGTGATGATTCCCCCGCTTTTGATGCGTCCTTCCACAAACACCACGCCCAGGCTCAGGCCCGAAATGATGCGGTTGCGGTGCGGAAAGTGGTATGGCAGCGGTTGGGCGTCCAGCGGATATTCGCTGAGAATCAGACCGATTCCTCCTGCGATTCTCCGCAGGAGGGGCCTGTGTTCAGGCGGATAGGGCACGTTGATGCCGCTGCCCAGCACGCCGACGGTATAGCCTCCCGCCTCCAGCGCGCTCTCATGCACCGCCAGATCAATGCCGCGGGCCAGGCCGCTGACCACGCACACGCCCGCCTCGCAAAGACCGCGGGTGATCATGCGTGCCATTTCTCTTCCATAGGCGCTGGGCTGCCGCGTCCCCACCAGCGCGACCATGGGCCTTTCCAGACAGTCGAGCGAACCTGCATAATACAGCAAATACGGCGCGCCGTCAAGCTTGGCCAGCCGGCTGGGATAGCGCTCGTCTCCCTGAAATAGCAGCCGGACGTTCTTCTGCTCAAGCCGGTCGATGAGGCTGTCCATGGCAGCACGGGAATGGAGCGGGGACAATGCCTTTCGTGCCTGCGATGGAAACTCCGGACCGCCGTGGCTGCCATATGCGTCCCATACGCCCTGTACGCCACCGTAGGCTTCGGCCAGCATCGTCGCATGCGCAGGCGTGATCTTGGCTGCCGACAGCCATAGCAGGCACCTCTGTTCCTCGGTCAGATGCATGCTCTACCCCCCATATGGTCCGTCTGCGGTTCGAAATTGAAGGGCCAGCGCAACATCTCCGACCTGTATGGCATCATGGCCCGCCAGGTCTGCCACCGTGCGCGCCACCTTGCGAATGCGGCCATAGGCACGCATGGAGAGGCGAAACCGTTCCACCGCCTGGCGGAGCAGCTTGGAGGCCGTCGCGTCCAGCCCGCAAAAGCGCTCTATACCCGGCTGATCCAGCTGGGCATTGCAGTGGAAGGGAAGCCCCGCGTAACGCACGGTCTGCCGCCTGCGCGCTTCAAGCACGCGGGCGCGGACATCCGCACTGCTTTCCCCCCTGACAGAGCTTTCAATCTCCTCAACCGGCACGGCGTCCATCTCCACTCGCAGGTCGATGCGGTCCAGCAGCGGACCGCTGATGCGTCCCAGGTAACGCCTGATCTCCGCCGGGCTGCAGCGGCAGGGGCGCGTCCTGCTGCCATAGTTTCCGCAGGGACAGGGATTCATGGCCGCAACCAGCATTGCGCGGCTTTGATAGCGGTTTTGCCCGTTGACCCTCGTCACGTTCACAAACCCGTCCTCCAGCGGTTGACGCAGCGCCTCAAGCGTTTCACGCCGGAATTCGGGCAGCTCGTCGAGAAACAAAACGCCATTGTGCGCCAGTGATACCTCGCCCGGCCGCGCCTTCCCGCCCCCGCCGATCATGGCGGGCACAGAGACGTTGTGGTGTGGCGTGCGGAAGGGGCGCTGCGCCATCAGCCCGCAGTCCTCCCCCAGCTCTCCGGCGGCGGAATGAATCAGCGTGGTTTCCAGTGCCTCCTCGTAGGTCATGGGCGGCAGAATGCCTGGCAGGCAGCGGGCCAGCATGGTTTTGCCACTGCCGGGTATGCCGGTCATCAGCAGGTTGTGTCCGCCCGCTGCGGCAATTTCCAACGCCTTGCGGCCCGCCGGCTGGCCCTTGACGTATTTGAGATCAAAGGCTATGGGCGTGTCCAGCGCGAGCGCCGCGTAGCGCGCCGCGGGATGAGCGGTCAATGGGGCCTTGCCCGAAAGGTGCTCCAATACCTGGAGCAGCGTTTCCGCAGGATACAGGGTCAGCCCTTCCACGCATTCACATTCTCTGGCGTTCGCCCTGGGCAAAACGAGTGCGCGCACGCCCTGCCCGGCAGCAGTGATGGCCATCCCCAGCGCACCGCGCACGGGCATCAGCCGCCCGTCCAGCGCCAGCTCGCCCAGCAGCATGGTCTCGCCCAGCCCATGAAACGCCTCCGGAGAGCGCGCAGCCAGCAGAGCAACCGCGATGGCCAGTTCAAACGTCGTGCCTTCCTTTTTCACATCCGCAGGGGCCAGGTTGACCGTCACCTTGCCGAAGGGAAAGGACAGGCCGCTCACGGCGATGGCCGCGCGGACACGGTCGCGGCTTTCCTTGACGGCCATGCTGGGCAGGCCGACGATTTCAAAGCCGATCATCCCATTGGAGATAAACGCCTCCACCTCCACGGGATAGCCGTATACGCCGCTTAAACCGCAGGATAACGTCTTGGCGAGCATCGGGTACACCCTCTCCAGAAAAACGGGATCATCAGTAGTACAGCTTTGAGAACCACTTCATCGCGTCCAGCCACCCCGTGCTGGTCAGCCATCCCGACGCGTAGGGAAAGAACATCACGAAGAACACCAGGGCGCCAACCAGGTACAGGGCCATGACCCCCATGCGGAGCCGTGGCCGGGAGCGCGGCAGGCGGTCCAGCCACCAGGCCGTAGCCAGGATGATGAAGGGCACGCTTGCAAAATAGTGGTAGATATACATGCTTCGGGGCACCAGCACCCAGGGCAGGTACTGCGCCAGAAAGCCCACGGCCAGCACCGGCAGCGTGAGATCGCCGTCTCCCTGCCGCAGAGACACGCCGCTGCGCAGGTTCAGATATTTGGCCGCGCAGGCCACGAGCGCGCCCAGCATGGCAATGGCGCCAAGGTAGAAAACCCACGGATTGCCCATGCACATGATGGTGCTGGCATAGCCGGCCGGTTCATAGCTGTCCTGCGCGAACCACATGGGCTTGAGGATAAACGGCCATTGCCACCAGGGGGATTGGAAGGGATGGTCCATACCCAGCCCCGGTGTGCTGTGATAATTCAACATGCCGATCTGCGCGTCGATCACACGCCTGAGCGTGACCGGACCCGTGGGCGAAAGATACGGGATATAGCACAGGTAGTAGATTACGCACGGTACCAGCACGAAGAAGATCACGCAAAAGCCGCATGTGATCAGTATCCGTTTGAGCGTAAAATCCTGCGCGGCGCGCACACGCGCTTTCTGGCTATCGTCCAGTTTGGCGTGCTCCATATCCAGGCCGCAGGCCACATTGCTCGCCCGATACTGCCGGTAGATGGCCACGAAGAACAGCAGTGCCAATCCTACCGCGGCATACAGCCCGATCCACTTGCTGGCGATGGCTAGGCCCATGAACAGGCCGCTTAAGGCCAGAGGAATCAGGCTCCGGCGCAGGCAGCGGTCAAACAGACGGGGCTTTTCGGGGTCGGCGGCAAAAAGGTCGGTTTGCAGGTAGCGCACCATGCACAGGTAACTCAGCAGGATGAAAAATACCGGGAAGGAGTCGATGGTGGCGATGCGCGTCTGGGTATAGTGCATCAGATCCAGGGAGAACGCCACCATGGACACCGTGGCAATGGAACGCCGGTGGGTGAGCTGCAGTGCCAGCAGGTAGAGCGCCGGCAGCATCAGAACGCCGATGAGCGCCCCCGCGAACCGCCAGCCGAACGGCGTCATGCCGAAAATGGCGATGCCTACGCTCATCATAAGCTTGCCCAGCGGCGGATGCGTGGTCTCGTAGGGCGCCTGGCCGTGCAGGTGCTCATAGGCGGTACGCGCGTGATAGATTTCATCGAAGTAGGTGCCGTTGTACCAGCCCGGCTCGCCCACGCAGGTATCCTGCTCGTCGATCAGGTTTTCGACCGGCTTTTCGCTTTCCAGCACGCCCGTGCGCGCGCCCGTATGGCTCACGATGGTCAGAGGCAGCGTTTGGCCGTTTTCGTCCCGCGCTACGATCTCCCACAGGTTCAGTCCCGCCTCACAGGCGTTCAGACGCAGATAGCGTCCCGTGAACCATACCACGCTGGTGGGCGAATCGCTCAGATAAGTGGTTTCACCATTGCTTTGTGTGGACTGAAGCGCATACAGCCACCGATAGCACAATCCCTCGCGCATGCGGCAGGGGGTTTCGGCCGACCAGGTGACGCCGTCCTCGCTGGTGGATACGGAAAAATCATTGTAGCTGACCCCCGCATAATACAGGAGGCTGAAGCGTGTGCTCTCGCCCAGGTCAAAGACGATCTGCTCGTCGGGCGAGGTAGACACCCAGCCCGTTTGAGGCGCAGCGGTACTGCCCAGATTCGCAAAAGCCAGCACGCCGTAAACCACACAGGTTGCGCCCAGCACCAGATAGTCCCGCAATGTCAGGCGCAGGCGCGCATCGCGGGGGGACAGCAGCATCCGCTCATATGCAGGCGGCACGGACGGCTCCGCTTTCTCCGGCCGTGGCGCCTCGCTGGGCCGCAGGCCCGTATAGGCCACCCAGATGGCATAGCCGCACAGCAGCAGATTGAGTACGCACAGCGCATCGTTGAGAACGAGGGTATCATTGTTGAGATGCCCCATCTCCGCGCCATAGAGAATGGCGTTATCGAGCACGATGGCCGTGTTGATGAATGTCGTGATGGAAAAGCCGACGCACAGGCCCGGCAGCCGGCGGTCGCGCGTCAGCACATAGGCCGTCAGAAGCAGCGGCAGGGCGGGTAACAGGTAGCGCTCATGCACCTTGATTCCCAGCACGTAGATCAGAATCAGCGACAGCGCCAGGTAAAAAGGCAGATGATTGGCCTTGCGGTCAAATGCCAGGCACACGGCCGAAAGCAAAAAGGCAAAAGCCATCATCCCATAGCCGTAGGCGGTATAGCTGCCCCCAAAGAAGGTCAGCCCGAACTGGTACAGCGCCAGCAGCAGACAGAGCGCCCCCAGCGACGCGCGGCGGGGCTGAGCACGCAGGGACAGCTTCTCACCGTCCAGCAGCAGCCACAGGCCCGCGCTCATGGCAGCCAACGCCGTAACCAGCGGGAGCGCCGTGGGAACATGCGCTTCAAGGCTCGTCCAGTTGGCGCCGATCAGATAGTAGAGGTTGGCCGTGTTCAGCGTGGCGTAGGCATAGGAAGAAAGGGTCTCCTGATACAGGCTGATCAGCCATCCCGGCGACTGCCGCACGGAAAAGGGCACGATGATGGCCGCGGCTACGAGCACCGCCAGTCCAAGGCCCAGACCGACTGATTTCCACTGTCGTGCCCGGTCTGTCTGCTCCTGCTTTTCCAGCAGGCATCCAAGCAGCCATACGCCTCCGACCGGCGCGAACAAGAGCGGCCGCCGCAAACAGCGGAAAAGCCGCGCGCCAGTTCCGGCGGATGGCTGCCAGGCAGGTGAACATCAGCAGCAGCGCCAGCACGCTGTCGGCCTGTCCCCAGGCTGCGCCGTTGACCAGCACCGCGGGGTTGAGCGCGTATATGCCGGCTACAAGTGACGCCGCCGTATCGCCCAGACGCTTGCGGGCGAAAGCAAACAGCAAAATCGCACCCGCCAGGTCGCACACTATGGGCAGGCTTTTAACCACCAGCAGCGAAGCTCCCGCCCCTTGTGCGGCGCTGAGCAACAGCCCGACGGGCCACAAAAGAAGCATATATCCGGGGGGATAGTCGCAGAAATAGTCCGCCGCATAGAAGCCTGCCGGACCACGCTCGGCCATGCGCAGGCTCCAGGCGGTGAAACAGTTGATATCCACCGAATAGCCCGGCACGTTCACCGCCAGTACGATGCGCACGGCCAGTGCCGCGGCCATCACGCAGGCAAAGGCATAGACGGCGCGCCTGTCCGCGCCCCCACGCGAAAGGAGCGGACGCGCCAGAAGGTATAAAAAGCCAAACAGCAGACCCAGCACCACAAACAGCGCCGTGCTCTTCTGGCCCGTCTGCTGCGTGGTGGTGGTATCATAGGAGACATAGCTCTGCGTATCGTACCAGACGGAGGCAAATACCCCGGAGGGCAATGCGTCCACCTTTTCCAGGCGCACGTCGTCAAAGTAGGCCTTGCCGGTGCTCTCCGCGCCGTAGCCGCCCACGCGCACGCCAAAGGTCACTTCGTGCTGGTCCTCGCCTGTTTCGCCGTACCATTCCAGATAGCGCCATTCACCATCGGTGTCGAAGAGGCAGTCGGAATATGAGTAAATGCCCTCAATGCCCAGATTTGCGCCGTTGCCGGTGTCCTCCATCGAATCCACCAGCACGTAGGCGCTCAGGCGGTAGAGCGAGGACGGCTCCACCGAAACGGTGCAGGTATAGCGCGCATCGTTGGCGCTTGCATTTTCCACCACAGCGCTGTACTGGCCGCTGTGCGCCTTTTCAGACGTGATGGCAATGCGCGAATACCCCTCCTGCGTGCGGTAGGCCGTGGGATACCAACCCTCCGGATTCCCGGACGCATCCAGCGTTTCAAAGCCGCCGTTGGCGATCAGATTGGCTTCCTCCGCGGCGGCGGTCAGGCACATCAGCAGCGTCAACGCCAGGCAAAAAAAGGCGCAGATGCGTTTCATTCGGCTGTTTCCTCCCCGACAAAATGGCGTAGAAAGGTACGGCGGTGCGCCGGTGTGGGACCATGGGTGCGCAGCGCCGCGATGTGCTCCGCGGTACCATAGCCCATGTTGTGTTCAAATCCGTACTCAGGATATTGCAGGGCATAGTTCCGCATCTGCCGGTCCCGCGTCACCTTGGCCACGATGCTGGCAGCCGCTACGTGGTAGCTGCTGGCGTCGCCCCGGATGACAGACCGCACCGGAAAGGGCAAATCCAGTCCCGTGACCGCGTCCACCACGCACAGGGTGGCCGGCGCACGCTCTGCCGCCCGGCGCATGGCCAGGCGCGTGGCATTCAAGATGTTCAGCCGGTCGATTTCCTCCGGGCTGGCCTCGCCCACCCCCACAAACAGCGCCGTTTCCATGATGCGTTCGTACATTTCCTCGCGGCGCTTGGGGCTGAGGCGCTTGCTGTCGTCAATCCACTCATACAACGGCTGTGCGGGCAGGATGACACAGGCGGCCACCACATTGCCCACCAGCGGGCCGCGTCCGGCCTCGTCCATGCCGGCCAGCGACGTGCCGAAGCCCGGCAGCGCCCGGTCATAGGCGACCAGATCGCGAAAGTGCGCCAGACGCTTTTCAGAGGGTTTTACCATCGTGCGCCTCCTCCCCGGTCTGGGGCGGATCTTCCAGGGTGAGCTTCCCCACCTTGCCCTCACGGAATTCATCCAGAATCACGGCGCATGCGCGGTCCAGATCGCACACGCCGCCGCGCATGAGAAACCCACGGCCCCGGCACACTTCATCCAGCAGGGCATAGCCCTGGGCAGAGGGGTCTTTGATCTTGTAGCGTTCGATGGTCTGCTCAGGCATAACGGCCATCAGGTCGGCCAGCAGGCAGGCGCACAGCTCGTACTGGTCGTAGACGGCATCCTTGATGGTGCCGATATAGGCCAGGCGCGTAGCCGCACGCTGGTCGTTGAGCTTGGGCCAGAGCATCCCGGGGGTGTCCAGTACCTCCAGATAGGGCGATACCTTGACCCACTGGTTGCTCTTGGTGACGCCTGGGCGGTCGCCCGTCCTGGCGATGCTCCCGCCATACAGGCGATTGATAAAGGTGCTCTTGCCCACGTTGGGCACGCCCACTACCATGGCGCGGAGCGTCTTTTGGATGCCGCGGCGCTGGTTGCGCTCCAGCACATCCCTGGCGGCCAGTTCGATGAGGGCGCGCGCCTGCTTGGTCTTTTGCGGACTCTTGTCATAAGCCATGCACTCCAGGCCCTGCCGCCGGAAATAGGCCAACCAGCGCTGCGTCTTGGCGGGTTCGGCCAGATCGGCCTTGCACAAAAGCAGCACACGCCGCTTATGGCGGATCAGCTCGTCCAGCGCGGGATTCCTGCTGGACTGCGGAAGCCGTGCGTCGCACAGCTCCACCACCAGATCCACCTTGCTCAACTGCGCACTGAGCAGCCGCTTGGCCTTGGCCATATGACCCGGATACCATTGAATGTCCAAACAAAAAACCCCTTCCGGCCGCCTTCTCGGGTTTCCCGGCAAAAGCGCTCAACCTATTAAAGCATTCTTTCCCAAAAAGCGCAAGGGGCAAATCCGGTGTCCACATCGCGGAAAATGCTGATTTTTCAAGGGATTGCGGCGGATTGTAAAGCTTTTATGAACGAATGGACGAAACGTGTTTTCTTTAAGAAATTTTCTTTGCACAATTTTATGTGCGCACATACAAGCGCGGCGGCGGGAAAGTCCCCGCCGCCGCGAAAGGAGATCGAACTCAGAGATAGATATCGCGCTGCTCATAAGTCGTATGCAGCAGCATATGCGCCTTATGGCTGTTGGGCTTGCCGAGGAACTCCTCGTAAATCTGCTTGATTTCGGGGTTCTCATGGCTCTTGCGAAGGGTCTTGGCCTCGTCCTCGCTATAGAGCGCCTTGGCGCGGATGGCGGGCACGTTGGTCCAGTTGCGCACGGGGGCGGGCACGATGGGCTGGCCGCCGCCATTGACGCAGCCGCCGGGGCAGCCCATGACCTCGATGAAGTGGTACTGCTTTTCGCCGCGCTTGACGGCATCCAGCAGTTCGCTGGCCTTGCCGGTGCTGGAGCACACAGCCACCTTCACGTCCAGATCACCGATCTTGACGGCAGCCTCCTTGATGCCCTCCATGCCGCGCACGGCGGTGAAGTTGACATCCTCGAGGGTGGTGCCGGTGATGAGTTCATAGGCGGTACGCAGCGCAGCCTCCATCACGCCGCCGGTCGCGCCAAAGATGACGCTGGCGCCGGTGCTTTCGCCCATCAGGCTGTCAAAGTCCTCATCCGGCAGGTTCACAAAGTCGATGCCGGCTTCCTTGATCATGCGGGCCAGCTCACGTGTGGTAATGACCACGTCCACGTCGGCCATGCCATTGCGGCCCAGCTCGGGACGGCGGGCTTCAAACTTCTTGGCCGTGCAGGGCATCACGGACACGACCACAATGTTCTGCGGATCAATGCCGGCCTTGTCGGCATAGTAGGTTTTGACCATCGCGCCGGTCATCTCATGAGGCGATTTGCAGGAGCTGAGGTTGGGGATGAATTCGGGATAGTAGTGCTCGCAGTACTTGATCCAGCCCGGCGAGCAGCTGGTAATCATGGGCAGCACGCCGTCGTTGTTGAGGCGGTCGATGAGCTCGGTGCCTTCCTCCATGATGGTCAAATCCGCACCGAAATCGGTATCAAATACCTTGGCAAATCCCAAACGGCGCAGGGCGGCCGCCATCTTGCCCGTGACGCTGGTGCCCATGGGCAGGCCAAATTCTTCGCCCAAGGCGGCGCGCACAGCGGGCGCGGGCTGAACCACCACATGCTTGGCGGGATCGGCCAGGGCCTTCCACACATCCTGCGTGTTGTCGGTTTCGGTCAACGCGCCTACGGGGCAGGCGGTGATGCACTGGCCGCAGTTGATACAGGCCATTTCGGCCAGCTTCATCTCCCAGGGGCTTTCGATGGCGGTCTTGAAGCCGCGGCGCACCGGGCCAATCACGCCCACCTTCTGGACATTTGCGCAGGCGCCCACGCAGCGGCGGCACAAAATGCACTTGTTGTTGTTGCGGACGATGGAGACGGAGCTGGTATCCGTTTCATACTGATTCTGGGATCCGGCGAAGCGATCGCCGCTTTCCACGCCCAGATCCAGACACAGCTTTTGCAGCTCGCAGTTCTGGCTGCGCACGCAACTGAGGCACTTCTTTTCGTGGTTGCTCAGAATCAGCTCCAGATTGATGCGGCGCGCCTGGCGCACGGCCGGGGTGTTGGTTTTGACCACCATGTTGGGTGCCACCGGCAGTACGCAGGCCGCCTGCAGCGCACGGCCGCCGCAGTCCACCACGCACAGGCGGCAGTTGGCGGTTTCGTTGATATCCTTTAAGTAGCAGAGCGTGGGGATGTTCACCTTGGCGATACGCGCCGCCTCAAGCACCGTCGTACCCGCGGGAACCTCCACATGCACGCCGTCGATGGTAAGCGGAATCATCTGTTCCATGTCTGTTCCTCCTCATGCGGACATTAGTTCTTGACGATGGCGCCGAAACGGCACTTCTCCATGCAGGAGCCGCACTTGATGCACTTGGCGCGGTCGATATGGTGCATTTCCTTGACCTTGCCGGTGATGGCATTGACCGGGCACACGCGCGCACAGGCCGTACAGCCGCGGCACTTGTCGGTGATCTCGTAGTTGAGCAGCTTCTGGCAGTGATGCGCGGGGCAGCGTTTTTCCTTGATATGCGCCTCATACTCATCACGGAAATACTTGAGGGTGGACAGGACCGGGTTGGGCGCGGTCTGGCCCAGGCCGCACAGCGCGGTTGCCTTGATGTTTTCGGCCAGGGCTTCCAGCTTTTCGATGTCGCCCTCCTCGCCCTTGCCTTCCACGATGCGCTCCAGAATCTCCAGCATGCGGCGGGTGCCGATGCGGCAGGGGGTGCACTTGCCGCAGCTTTCATCCACGGTAAAGTCCAGGAAGAAGCGCGCGATATCCACCATGCAGTTGTCCTCGTCCATGACGATCATGCCGCCGGAGCCCATCATGGAACCGATGGCGGTAAGGGAATCATAATCGATGGCGATATCGAGGTAATCGGCCGGGATGCAGCCGCCGGAGGGACCGCCGGTCTGCACGGCCTTGAACTTCTTGCCGCCGGGAATGCCGCCGCCGATTTTATAGATGATATCGCGCAGCGGCGTGCCCATGGGCACTTCGACCAGACCGGTGTTGTTGATCTTGCCGCCCAGGGCGAACACCTTGGTGCCCTTGCTTTTTTCGGTGCCGATAGAGGCAAACCAGTCTGCCCCTTTGAGGATAATCTGGGGAATATTGGCCAGGGTTTCAACGTTGTTGATGTTGGTGGGCTTGTCAAACAGGCCGCGCACCGCCGGGAACGGGGGCTTGGGCTTGGGCTCGCCGCGGCCGCCCTCGATGGAATGCATCAGAGCGGTTTCCTCGCCGCAGACGAATGCGCCCGCACCCAGGCGGATGAAGATATCAAAATCAAAACCGGAGCCAAAGATGTTCTTGCCCAGCAGGCCGTAATCACGGGCCTGATTGATGGCGATTTCCAGGCGCTTGACGGCGATGGGATACTCCGCGCGCACATAGATATAGCCCTCGCTGGCGCCGATGGCATAGCCGCCGATGGCCATGGCTTCCAGCACGGAATGCGGGTCGCCCTCCAGCACGGAACGGTCCATAAAGGCGCCAGGGTCGCCCTCGTCGGCGTTACAGATCATGTATTTTTGATCCGCCTTGGAGGCGGCGGCAAACTGCCACTTCTTGCCCGTGGGGAAACCCGCGCCGCCGCGGCCGCGCAGGCCGGACTTGAGCACCTCGCTGATGACCTGCTCGGGGGTCATTTCGGTGAGCACCTTGGCCAGCGCTCTGTAGCCGTCAAAGGCGATGTATTCATCGATGTTTTCGGGATCGATCACGCCGCAGTTGCGCAGCGCAAGGCGCATCTGAGGACGGTAAAAGTCGATGTTGTCCAGCGTGACATGCTGCTCCTCATCGGCCTTTTCCTTGTAGACCAGATGCTGCACGATGCGGCCCTTGAGCAGGTGCTCGGAAACGATTTCATCCACATCATCGGGACGGATGCGGCTGTAGAAGGTGCCTTCCGGGTAGACGATCACCACGGGGCCCGCCTCGCACAGGCCGAAGCAGCCCGTGCGGACCACCTTGACCTCCTTGTCCAGACCGTTTTTGGCGATCTGCTCTTCAAAACGCTTGATCAGCTCGGCAGATCCGCTCGAAGAACAGCCTGTACCGCCGCAGACCAGCACATGTGCGCGAAAAAGATCCATGTTCGTTCCTCCTTAGCGTTCTGTTCTCATTCGCCTTCCGCGGCGCCGATGGTGTACTCCTGCACAGGACGGCCGTTAACGATGTGCTCAGCCACAATGCGCGGCACCATGTCCGGGTTCACACGCACGTAGGTCACCTTTTCCTTGCCGGGCATGATGACGTCCAGCATGGGCTCCAGACGGCACATACCGATGCACCCGGTCTGGGAAACGGTCACGTTCTGCAGGTTGCGCTTTTGAATTTCCTCAAGAAATTTGAGCATCACGGGACGCGCGCCGGCCGCGATGCCGCAGGTGGCCATGCCCACCACCACGCGCACGGCGTCGTCGCCCTCCTTGCGCATGGCTACTTTTTCAAGAGTCCTTTGGCGGATCGCCTCAAGTTCAGCCAGGGATTTCATAAATCAGGACACCTCCAAAATCGGTTTGAATTCTTCGTCAATGCTTTCCTTGATCCAGGCGGCCACCTCCGGCTCGGCCAGGCTCACGCCTCCAAGCGTCTCGCGGACCTGCCGCGTGTCAAAAAGGGCCTCTTTTTCAGGCGCGAATGCCTGGAACACAAAATCCGGAGTTTCGGGATTGAGCACAATCAGCGTAACCAGCGAATCGCAGATCTCCCCCATGGGGATGCAGTCGATGTTGGACAGGTCAAAGGATGCGTGAATCCAGGTTCCTTTTCCGATCTCGCTTTCAATGCCAAAAGTCCCGCCCGCCATCTCCGCGCTCTGCTTGAGCATGGGAATGCCCAGCCCCACTTTGCGCGTGGTGCGCGTGGTGGTGAAGGGATCGGTCACCCGTGCCAGAAAGTCCGGCGCCATGCCGCATCCGTCATCGCGTACGGAGAAGGTCAGAACCCGGTTTTCATTCACCGTAAAGGTAACCGTCACCAGCGCCGCGCCCGCCTTGATGCTGTTTTGGACGATGTCCAGAACATGCATGCTCAAATCGCGCATGGGCTGCTCAGGAGGCGCGGTACTTGGCCAGAATGTCCGGAATGTCCTCCGGCGTCAGGCGGCCGAATACCTCGTCGTTTATCATCATGACGGGCGCCAGGCCACACGCGCCCAGGCAACGGGTTGCCTGCACGGTGAAGCGACCGTCCTTGCTGGTCTGTCCAACCTCAACGCCCAGCTCGCTGCACAGCTTATCCAGCACCTTTTGTGAGCCTTTCACATAGCAGGCAGTGCCCAGGCATACGCCGCACACGTACTCGCCCTTGGGCTGCAGCGAAAACTGCGAATAGAACGTGGCTACGCCGTATACCTCGCTGAGCGTAACGCCCAGCCCGTCCGCGATGATCTCCTGCACATCGAGCGGGACACAGCCAAAGATGTTCTGTGCCGCCTGCAGCACAGGCATCAGCGCGCCCTTTTGCTCCCGGTGTTCCCGGATGACCTGCGCCAGCTTCTCATATTTCTCGTTATGATTGGACATGGCAGCCTAAGACCTCCTCTGTTTTGATTGCGGGCAAAAGACGATGCCCTCCGAATACGCAACGCATATAGTTTACCATATCACAAACCGAATTGCATCACGTTTTTGCGAAAATTGATTAATTTTTATTGATCCAGTTTATTCCAAAAGAAAATCTTCGGATATGGCCCTGAAAATAAGAAAGCCGCTTCTTGAGAAAAGCGGCTTACAAATATCGTTATTGTCCGGGAGCTGCACCCTTCCGAGGCACGCTTTTGAAACGAATTAATTCGCCTCGTTTACCCCGCCTGAATGCTTTGCGCTTCGCAGTCGGCCACTTTCCGCCACCGTCCCGCCAGATCCGCCATCCAACCGGCCACATCCATTCCGTAGGCGCGGCGCAGGGCATCCGAGGCCAGCACATCTCCCGCCGCTCCATCCGCTGTTACACACCCATGGTCCAGCAGCACCGCGCGCGTGCCGTAGCGCAAAGCCAGACTCAGATCATGCACCACGGAGATCACGCACCGCTCCCCTTCCGCCAGCCACTGTCCGATCAATTCGAACAGTTGCTTTTGGTACACCAGATCCAGATGATTCGCCGGTTCATCCAGCAGGAGCACCCGCGGCTCCTGGGCCATTGCCTGCGCCAGAAAAGCGCGCTGGAGCTCACCCCCGGACAGCGTTTGCACATTGCGGCCACGCAGGTCCCACAATCCAACCGCGTCCAAAGCGCGGCGTACCGCTTCTTGTCCCTGCGGGTCCCGTGAGTGAAAAAAGCCGCGCGTATGCGCATAGCGGCCCATGCTTACCAATTCCTCAACGGTGAATGCGTAGCCCGCGGCATGCGTCTGCGCCAGCACGCCCACAGCCCGCGCAAAGGCCTTGGGCTTCCATTGCCGGGCGTCGCAGCCCTCCAGCAGCACACTGCCGCGATACGCCGCACACTGGGCCACGGCTGCCAGCAAAGTGGACTTACCTGCGCCGTTGGGACCGATCAGCATGAGCCATTCGCCCTGGGCCACCGTAAATGATACGTCTCGCACGGCGTCGCTGTCCTCGTAGGCAACAGTGAGCCCCTTTACTTCCAGCACAGCCTGCGCCTCCTGAAAAAGATCACCACAAACACCACCGCTCCCACCAGCGAGGTGACCACACCGATGGGCAATTCAATGGGACTGACCACCGTGCGCGCCAGCAAATCCGCCAGCATGAGAAAGATAGCCCCCATGAACAGCGACAGCGGAAGCAGGCGGCGGTGGCTGGCCCCGGTAAACAGGCGCGCCGCATGCGGCACGATCAGCCCCACAAAGCCGATGCTGCCTCCCACGGATACGCATACGCCGATCAGCGAAGCCACGCACACCAGCACCCCCAGCTTGACCGGTCCCACCGCCACGCCCATGTGACGCGCCGCATCCTCACCCAGCGAAAAGGCGTTGAGCTCATCCGCGCACGAAAGCAGCACGCCGCCGAAAACCGCCAGTGCACCCAGCAGCACCAGCGTCTCCGTGTATCCGGCACCCGAGAGCGAGCCCATGGTCCAGAAGGTGATGGAGCGCAGCTTTTCTCCTGAAAAGGCGGTAAGCAGGCTGATGATGCTGGTGGCGAACATGCTGAACACCACCCCCATCAGGATGATGGTTTGCGTGCTCATGCCGCGGTCTGCCGAGTATGCCAGCGAAAGGATCAGAATGAGTGAGCCCATAGCGAACAGCATCGCCATCACCATCGTGCCTGCAAAGGGCAGGCCGGGAAAGGAAATGCCCAGCAGCAGCGCCGTCACCGCGCCCAGCGAGGCGCCTGCACTGACGCCTAAAGTGGACCCGTCCGCCAAAGGGTTGCGCAGCAGCCCCTGCATGGCCGCGCCGCACAGTGCCAGCGCGCCGCCGCACAGCGCCGTGGCCAGCACGCGCGGCAGACGCACACCCAGAATGATCGTGCGGGAAACGCCCTGGGGCACTTCCAGTCCCCACATGGCATTCCAGATGGCCGCCGCTGTGTCCCCGATGGGGACGGCCACGCTGCCCAGCGATACGCACAGGCACAGCGTGGCCGCCGTCAACAGACACAGCACGGCGTATCCGTACCAGGGGAGCCCCCCGGACGGGCGGACTGCACGCCTCATGCTGCGCGGCCTCATCCGCACCATAGACGAAGTCGAACAGATCCTGCGCCGCATCCAGCAGGCGCGGGCCGGGACGGGAGGTCATATCCGCGTCGGCATTGTAAACCGCACCGTTCTTGACGGCTTTCAGATCCTGCCATCCCTCGCGGGACATGATTTCCTCCACGGGCTGCTCGCCCTCGCCGTAATATGCCGCGGTGGTCACGATGTAGTCCGGGTCGCGCGCAAGCACCTGCTCCTGCGAGATCTCGGCCCAGCCGCTCACGTCGGCGAAAGCGTTGGTCAGACCCACGATTTGCGCCAGCTCGTCCAGGAAAGTATCCGCGCCGCTGGTCCACAGGCCCCACTCCAGGGGAGAAACCTCGAAGTACACGGTCTTTCCGGTATCCTCAGCCTTTTCCCGGAGCGCGTCAAAGCCCTCCTGCATCTGGGACGAGAGTGCGGCAGCCTCTTCCTGCTTGCCCGTCAGCTCGCCCAGCATGGCGATGGCATCATACACGCCCGCCAGGTTCTGCGCATCGGAAATGACAACCCGCACACCGGCTGCCTCCAGCGCTTCCACCTGTTCGACCGTCTGGGCCATTTTGCTCATGACGATCACATCGGGCTCCAGCGCCAGAATCTGTTCAATATTGGTCTCCGCGCCGCTGTTGACGCTGGGCAGTTCCAGCACGGCTTCGGGATAGTTGCAGTATTCGCCGCGGCCCACCAGCACCTCTTCCGCGCCAAGAGCGTAAAGAATTTCGCAGTCGGCGGGATTGAGGGCGATCACGCGGGTAGCGGGCGCGTCCAGCGTGATTTCACGGCCTGCCATATCGGTCAGCGCGAGGCCCTCTGCCAGAGAGGCCGGGGCGGCCAGCGCAAACACGAGCGCCGAGATCAGGGACAGGATCTTTCGGGTTTTCATGGGTTCGATTCCTCCTTTGTGTTTTTGCACAAATGAATCGCGGGAAAACGCAAAAACCGCGCCATTCCGTTGACAGGATGGCGCGATCAAAAGACGCGGCTTTCGCCAGGCTTTCATAGCATGTTCCATCCCGGGGATCACGGTGTAAACAGGTCTCCCGACTTGACTTCATCCTACTTGGACGCCTTCCCGCTCGCGCAGTGGCCGGAAGCGGCCGGTAGGGCCATAAGCCCGCGGCGCTTCCCTGTCCTTTCGTCCGTTTCACGGTTCCCGGGTGAGTCTGGAAATCGCATCCAGTTCCCATGACGGAGGCAATCATCTCCGCCGCGTGTTTCCACGCAGATACACCGGCTATTCACTTGTAACTGTATTATACGGCATGCGCCTCACCGCGTCAAATGCCGTTTTGGGGTATCTGGCGGCCGTCCAGCGCCCTGAGCAGGCGCATTACATCCCGCGCCGTAGGCTGTGTGTCCAGAGAAAAGGTGCGTTCCTGCAGATCCTCCAGGCGGTGCGCATCGCTGGAGTGGATGACAAAGCGACCCTTTGTTGCATAGGCCGGACAGGGGACGCCGGGATAGACCTCCACGACCGGATAGTCCGGCAGAAAGGGCATCAGGCCCAGCGCACCGATCATGCCGTTGCTGCCGCGGTTGATATGCGCAGGTACAGGCACGCCCCCAAAGGCGCGGACAAGCGCACAGACCTCTTCCACGCTGAGGTCCGTGGCGTTAATGAGCAGCTTTTCCAGCGTCCCGGAGGGACTGTCATCCGCTCCGATGATGATCTGGTTGCCAAACAGGGCCGGCTGGTTTTGCACCTGCGGCAGGTGGGCATAGACAGCTTCCCCCGCAGCGAGTGCCTCCGGCACGGAGGAAAAATAGCCCAGGATGTGCACCTCCTCCCGGCTGGTGATCTCCATGCCGGGAATGACCTGCACGCCGTAGGCCTCGCCCGCCGCCATGGCCTCCGGCGTGTTGCGGGCGGTGTTGTGGTCGGTAAGCGCAATCACGTCCAGC
>OHRT01000260.1_pt1 | contig 22548 bp, 10 predicted proteins | sample 1578521 | NCBI WGS metagenome assembly OHRT01 (sample SAMEA3879537, study PRJEB24766) | human gut metagenome | biome: human-associated habitat; feature: feces | place: USA | collected 1985/1987
CCCGCATCTGCCGGTATCACCAATAGTGGCGGTAATGCTGACAATAATTCTATGTGGGCAAATGTTGGTTCGATGTATAATCAGGGATTTGAATTTGACATTAATGTTACTTTGGTCAAGAAAGACTTTGAATGGAACATGAACTATAATTTGACGACAAATATGAATAAAGTGACAGCGCTTGATGCGAGTGTTGATGCAAAAGGAACCGGTATCATCAATACACGTCCGGGAGCGATCACGAAGAAAGATCTGGCTTTGGGTACTTATTTTATGGCTGAATGGGCAGGAGTTGATCCGGAGAAAGGTATCGGCATGATTTATGAAATAGATCTTGACCGTTACAATAAGACCGGTGAGACAGTGAAAACCGGAAGATTGATTCCCGCTACTCAATCAAACGTAAATAAACATCGTATAATTCAAGAAGGTAAAACGGCTCTTCCGAAAGTTTATATGGGCTGGACAAATAACTTTAAATATAAGGCATTCGATTTATCATTTATGTTCTATCTCTCATTAGGTAGTTATACCTTTAATTATCATAGATATACAAAATCATTTGTAGGAGATGGACGTAATAATGTGACTGCTGATATTTATGAGAACTCATGGAAGAAACCGGGAGATATTGCAGAGTATCCGCAACTTCGTTGGCAAGATAAATATAATTATGATGACAATGGAAATGACAAGCAAAATGTAACTTATATAAAACATGATGCCGGTCACACCAAGTATCTGGAGAAAAGTGCTTATTTACGTTTGCGTAATTTAACTTTAGGATATACACTTCCACAAAGAATCTGCTCGAAAATAAATATTGATGCTTTAAGAGTGTATGTCTCAGCTGTCAACCTTTTCACCATTACTTCATTTAACGGCTATGACCCTGAAGTAAGAGTAAAGAACCAAACAGGTGCCAATGCGCAGGGAGCTGTATTCTCCGGTAGTGAAATGCCGCAGACCCGTATATTCTCCGCAGGTATTAACTTTAAATTTTAATTAAATATTTGATAGTATGAAAGCGATAAAAAATATAATGATAGCCTTATCCGGTATTGCACTTCTTGCTTCCTGTGATATGGATAAATTTTTTGAACTGGATCGTCCGGAATCTAATCCTTGGTTATCGGTTGATGATTTGGAATATTCTGTTGCTGATCCTTATAATACTCTTTTTCAGAATCCTAACTGGCAGGCACCTATCGGTATTATCCCTTATTATCAGGAATTGGTGGCAGATTTGTCTACGGTTAATCCGCAAGGGGCTTATGAGCAGGAAGCACTTTACTGGTATCCTCGTCAGATGTCTACCTTTGATGTAACAGGACAACAATTTGAGAAGACCTTTTCAATATTATATCGTTCTGTAACAGGAGCTACTTCTCCGTTGACTTATATTGAGGAGAAGGAGAAAAAAGGAGAGCCAGTTTTTGCCAATATGACTGAAAATGATAAGAAGACGTTGGCACGTCAGACCGGAGAACTATATTTTATGAGGGGGTATACCTATTGGCTGATTAGCCGGGCTTTTGTTGCTCCTTACGACCCGGCAGGCGGAGAGGGGAATAATCGTAAGTTCATTCCGTTAATCAATAGGCTCGATTATTCACAAGAGTCTGCACGCAATCCTTATATGGGGACTGTGAAAGAAGTGTATGATCAGATGTTGTCTGATTTTGCTAAAGCTAAAAGTCTGATGCCTGAAGATTATTTTGTGCGTGGTCGTGCCAATAAATTTTCAGCTGCTATGATGTTGATGCGTGTAAAATGGTTAATGGGAGATAAAGACGGAGCATTGGAAGAAGCTGATTATGTGATTACTAAAGCGGAAGCCGGAGTAGCACCTTTTGATTTGACTGAAGAACCGATTGTTGCTTTTAACCGGAATGCCGAACAACAATATACTGTAGACCCGGTATCCAAGGAAGTTATGTTTGAGTGTGCGTTCACTGAAAGCAATCAGGGAAATAACGTAGCTATTCCGTTGGCTCGTATGTGTAAAACTGGTATTTATAATTTCAAGTCAAAGACATTTGATGCTAGTAATAAATTATGGTTGGAAGGAGCGCGTGGCAGTCAGAATTGGCAACATGGCGGTTGGGCTTGTGCTTACTGGAATCCTCGTTTAATTAAGTATATTGGCTGGGCGGTAACAGATGATCCTATGGATTTGACGAATTATGTTCCGAGTGCAGAAGCCTTGGCTGATAAGAGATTTACTCAACTGCATTATTTCCTGAAAAACTATACGGATGGAGGAGATAAAACCATACATGAAATGGCATATAACAAGACAAAATGGAATGCTTTTTGGAATGATAAGTATTATCGGGCTCCGTATGGGAAGTATTCCCAAGTACCGTTGATTCGTTTGGCGGAAGCATATCTGACGCGTGCGACCTTAGTCCTGTCTAAGAATGTATCTCAAGCTTTAGGAGATGTGAATAAGATTCGTCAACGTGCCGGATTGACTCCTTTGAAGAATGTAACTGAAGCAGATATAGAAAAAGAAAGAATCAAAGAGTTTGGTTTTGAGAATGGAGACCGCTTGCTTTATTTAGTAGCTATGCAGAAGACAATTGATGGGCAAAAGAGAAATCCGGGAGCTGTTTATGATAATCCGAATACTGATGGGGATCCGATTCCTGCAATGAATCCGCCTTACAGTACTATGTATGTACCGTTGCCTTCCATTGAATATTTGTATTCAGGATCTTATCAGCAACCTTAAAAGAAGGTGAGGTTCTAAAAAAGAAGTGCCGCTATCGTAAGACATAGCGGCACTTCTTTTTGATAATAACTCTGTTATTTCCTGTACTTCTTTATATATTCGGAAGGAGATAAGCCGTATTCTGTTTTGAAGCATTTTCCGAAATAAGATATTTCATTAAAACCGCATCGATAAGAAACTTCGGTCACTGTATATTCTGTGTTTTGAAGCATATCTAGTGAAGTTTTCAACCGTATGTCAAGGATGAGTTTACTGGGCGACATACCTGTTACGGCTTTGATCTTGCGATATACCTGTACGCGGCTCATACCGATTTCTTCACTGAACTGATCAATGGAGTAGGCAGGGTTTTCTATGTTTTTGTTTATTATTTCCATTACTTTTTTCATAAACTTTTCTTCCATGGCACTATAAACAGAAGTTTCTTTAGCTTTCTGTGGCTCTCTGTTGATTGATACCATTTCCGTTCCATATCGTTCTGCGAGTTTTTTCCGATTAATCAACAGGTTGGCAACACGTACAACCAACAATTCCGGATCGAATGGTTTCATGATATAATCGTCAGCTAACGATTCATAGCCTTCGCGCACTTGCGATGAAGTGACACGGGCTGTGAGCAATATGATCGGAATATGTGAAGTTACCATATTGTTTTTAGATAATCTTGTAAACTCAATACCGTCCATATATGGAGTCATAATGTCACTAATCACCAAATCAGGTATTTGTTTTTGTTCTATTTCATAGCCTTCTTTACAATTTACGGCAGTATAGATATTATAGTATTTGCTGAGCAATGATACCAGGTAATTACGTACATCCTCATTGTCTTCTATTATGAGCAGAGTCATTTCCTTGGGTGAAGTATTAGTCTGAGATATCTCGCAGGGATTGACATCTGTTGCAATAAGTGCTTCTACATCAGAATAAGCATGGGTGGATTTTACTATCTTGTCTTTGCTAAGTAGTTGGTTTTCGGTATAACTGTCTTTACCTAATGGGAGGGTGAAAGACACGGTCATTCCATGCCCTTCTTTATTATCTATCCAAATACGTCCGCCATGGAGCTCAATGATACTTTTTGTCAGATTCAGCCCAATTCCGCTTCCCAACACTTTCTCACCTGCCTGGAAGAAAGCTTCGAATATACGGGGCATCATATTGGCAGGGATTCCGGAGCCGCTATCTTCTACTTTAATCAAAAGAATCTTTTCTGCGGGGAGGCCCAAATTTTCAGGCTTCTGAATATCTTCAGTATTGGTTTCCATACTTGAGATGATAATATATCCACCGTTGGGAGTATGCTTTAAAGAGTTGGAGAGCAGGTTAAAGAAAACCTTTTCCAATAGAATGGCATCAAACCAAGTGTCTGTTGAGGAGGTCGTATCATTAAATTCGATAGATATGTTTTTCTTTTCGGCAACAGGCATAAATAGTTTGATGATTTCAGGTATGTAAGTACCTAGATTGTAATTGCTGACGTGAAGTTGCATTTTCCCGGCTTCCAGCTTGTGAAAGTCCATTAAACGGTTTACCAGCCATAATAAACGTTGGGAATTACGGTTGATCAGCTCCAATGGTTGGCGATATGCCGGAGGCATATCTTCTTTATGCAACAGGTCTGTGAGCGGAGCTATGATTAAAGTCAGTGGAGTACGGAGCTCATGTGAGAAATTGGTGAACATTTGTACACCCATATTGTGACTGATTTCAATATTCTGTTTCTCCATCTGTTTTAACTGAAGATCCATTTTCAGTTGTGCTTCCCGGGTTTTATAACGTATGAACAGCATAATCATGCTAATGGTGAATGCTAGATAGAACAAATACGCATACCATGTTTTCCATAGAGGAGGAGTGACTGTAATTGATAATGAAGCATTTCCATTGCTCCATATACCGTCATTATTGCAAGCTCTTACTTTAAAAACATACTTACCCGGCGGGATATTAGTATAGTTAACACTCCGTTCGTGTGTCGGTTCCGACCAACCCTTATCAAATCCTTCAAGCATATAGGAAAATTTATTGTTGGAGGCAAACACATAACTAAGTGCGGAGAATTTGATTGTGAATGAGGTTTGGTTGTATCTTAATTTGATTCTCTGATTTGAGATATTTACCCATTGGGCAGCTTTATTATCTTCCAGATAATCTGCCCAAATTCTCATTTTTGTAATGTATACGGGAGGTATAAATGTATTTCGTCTAATTAATTGGGGATTAAATGAAAGGAAATGATTATTTCCACCGACATAAAAAATGTTGGATGAACTTTTCAGGCAAGCGTGTAAATTGGTTTCCAGCAAAGAATATCCATTTTTATTATCCCAGTTAGTGAAAGTCTCTGATTTGGGGTCAAAACATGACATGCCTTTTAAAGTAGAAACCCATAATCTACCGTTATTATCGGCCACAATACTGTTGATAGCATTATTGGGAAGACCGTTCTCTTCATTATATATCGTGAAACTTTCTTTGATATTATTATATAATCCTATGCCTCCGCCATAAGTTCCTATCCATAAATTTTCCGATGCATCAGTATACAGCGTACTGACATGATTGCTTGGCAGGAATTGTTCCGGACTTTTTTCTTCACTACCGAAATGTTTTAATTCATGAGTCTGTGTGTGATAGCGATATAGACCGGCTGCACGAGTCCCCATCCATATATAAGGTCCTATAGCTTTTAAATCTTGTACATTGATGATAGAAAGTTCTGTGGCACGACCCTTTACTGGAAAAGACTCTTCCAATTGGTTGTTCTCCATGTGGTAACGTAGTATGGGGCTGTCTACTCCTAAAGCAATCCAATAAATATTATCAGTACCTTTGGCAATACGTCTTACTTGATTATAAGGAAAATCGGGTATTTCTTTTATTATGCGGCGGGTTTCCATATCATAGAGATATAGTCCGCAATAATAAATACTAATCCATAAAAGATGATCTCCTTCTTTCTGTATATACTTTACTTCATTGTTTGTTACCGAGCGTGGAACATGAAGCGGGCAGTACTCATAACTTTCGTCTTTGGGATTGTAGATGATTAAACCACCGTCCGTGCCTAACCAAAGTTTCTCTTTATATTCCACTATGGCATTAATGTTTCCGATACTTTTCTGGAGCTTATATTCTGGTTTATGAGGAATAAAGAAATTACTGTATGGTGTGTACCTCCTCCGTAAGTTCCGATCCATATATTATTTGCTTTATCCCTATATAGAGAGATGATGGTATTTTCACTCAAACCGCAGCTTTGTTCCCGTTGGTAATAATTGATAAGCCTGTTTGCTTGCCGGTCATAAATCAGCACTCCTTCACGTGTGGCAAGCATAAGATTTCCTTCCAACGTTTCTACAATGTAGTTGACTTGGGAGTTATTGAAATTTTTGCCATTTTCCATTGTCAGGTTGGCATCTACAAGTTTACGGTTTTTACGGTCAAACCATTTAAGTCCTGAATCCCACATACCTACCCACAGGCGTTTATCATTGTCTTCATATAAAAAGTAGATTTTATGTTCATCACCGAATTGAAAACGCTCTGTAACATAGGTGACAGGATTCATGATGCACAATGTGTTGTTGATAAGATAGCAGATTTCATTTTGACTGTTTTGCATAAGCCAGAAGACAGAACCGTTGGTTGAAATGGGGATAAAATCATCAGTTTCCTTATTATACAGATTGAGTCCTTTCATGCTGCCTACCCAGATTCTTTTTTGGTTATCGCACAACAAGTGTTTGATGCAATTGTCCGATATAGTATACTGGTTCGCCGGATCATGAAAGTATTGAGTGAATGTATTTGAGGATACATCGTAGCGATTCAGTCCACTGTGAGTCCCTATCCATAGAACTCCGGGTGATTCTTCAATAATGGTGGTAACATCACTGCTGGATAGGGAGTGCGGCTGACCGTCGGCGCGAAAAACTTCGAACTCGGTACCATCAAACCGGTTCAGCCCATCCCGCGTGCAAAACCACATAACTCCGTTACTGTCTTCCAAACTACGTATAACGGTGTTTTGTGAGAGTCCGTTACTTACGTTATAGTTCTGAAACAATATGTTGTTGTCTTGCGCTCTGCAAATGGAAATAAACAGAAGAAAAATGATGAATGCAATGTTTTTCATGTCCTGATAGATATTTTTAGTAGAAGCAAATATAATTTGTTTGCAAGTAACTCGCAAACAAAATCGAGGCTGAAAACGAAAAACGTAACCTGTGTGATAGTAATGTAACCGGAGTAGGAATAAAGATACATGTATGGAAAAGATTGAAACATGATTTCTAATGGATTAAAATAAGGAGTGCTATTTTTGTAACATGAAAAACAAAGTGAAATGAATTATGAAAAACTCTTTTTTAATAGTTACTGCTACATTGCTTGTATCCGTGTTCTTTTCTTGTACAAAAGAAAGAGTGACAGCCGGTTCGGTTAATGAGGTTTATGAATTTCAGTCGGTAGATTCCACTTGGAAACTTTTGACTTTGCGTGAAAAGATAGGGCAGACAATGTTAATGTTACCTGATCGCAAGAAAGAATTGGATTTGGGAGACGGCTCATTGGACGTGTACTTCAAACGTTACCCGGTTACAGGTTATTTTATGGGGTGGAAGTTGTTTACAGGAGTTCCGGAGGAAGAGCGGGTTGATTTTGTGCGTAGTTCTGTCGAGGAATATCAAAAAGCATCAGAGCTTCCTTTATTGTTTCAACAGGATTATGAATCGGGAGTAGGACTTCAAGGGATGACTCCTTTTCCGAAAGAGATGGCACTGGGAGCCGCAAATTCTCCGGAATTAGCTTATAAATATGGTAAAAGTGTAGCATTAGAATGTCGTTCGTTGGGTATAAACTGGGTGTTACATCCTGTTGCAGATTTAAATATGAATCCATTGAATCCTATTGTAAATACACGTTCAGTTTCGGATAATCCGGAAAAAGCGGTTTGTTTGTTGTCCGAACAGATAAAGGGGTTGCAAGATAACTCTGTTGCCGCTACAATCAAACATTTTCCGGGAGATGGGGTTGATTATCGTGATCAGCATTTGATGACAACTGTCAATTCCTTGTCTGAAGAAATGTGGAAGCAATATCATGGAAAAGTGTTTGCCGAGTTGATTAAAAAAGGAGTTGCATGTATCATGCCCGGACATATAACTTTACCTTTCTATCAGAAAGAAAAGATAAATGGTTATCTGCCTCCGGCAACTTTATCCCATGAGCTATTAACCGGGTTATTGAAAAAAGAAATGCATTTTAACGGGGTTGTGGTATCGGACGCGATGACAATGGCAGGTTTCCGGGGCTGGTATAAAAATGATTTGGAAGGGCAAGTTGCCAGCTTTTTAGCCGGGGTAGATATATTGTTGTGGCCTTCTTACGAATACATGGATACGGTAGAAGTACGGATTCAACGTGGTGAAATTCCAATGGAACGGTTGGACGATGCTGTTCGCCGTGTTTGGGCAATGAAAGAACGTTTTGGGTTATTAAATAAAAACAGGGAGTTGATACGTCCTGTCTCAGCAGAAGAAAAAGCTGAAATACGGGAAGCTGCCAAAGAGATAACAGAGCGTTCCATAACTTTAGTACGGGATGAAGATCATAAGTTACCACTTTCTTTGGAAAAAGATAAAAAGCTGTTATTGGTGGCTGTAACTCCCGTAGCTCATAAAGGTAACGACCGTGACTTTAAGCGATTACAGAATTTGCGGGATGAGTTTGTGAAGAATGGTTTTGAGGTTGATTTCCGCCGTAATATACTTTATGAAGATCAAGGTTGGCAGGATAATGCGACTGAAGTGTATGATAAAGTAATCTTTCTGGTAGCACGGAATACTCATACTCCATTTGGCCCGCTCCAATTATGGGACGATGAGGCTCAGTCCGTATGGGCTGCCAATTCTATGGACAAAAGTAAAGTGATTGTTATTTCATTAGGTAGTCCTTACATTGGAAATGAATATTTTGAACGTGTCAAGACTTATATAAATACTTATTCGAATGATGCTTCCACTCATTCTGCTTTATTACGGATATTGTTGGGACAGCTTCCGTTCAAAGGTAAGTCACCGGTCAACTTGGAGCATAAACTGTTTACATTTTAATCATTATACTTATGAAGAAATTTTTATTTAGTGGAATTATAGCTTGTCTTATCGGGTTTTGTTTCAGTTGTACTACAACAGAAGACTCTGCAGGGTTACAGATGCGTGCAGGACTTCCTAATTTTAATTATAAGATACAAAAGAATGAACCCGTATCTGTCGTTTTTTTGGGTGGAAGTATAACAAATCATCAAGGATATAGAGTGCAGATTACTGATTGGCTCAAGCAACAATATAGTAATGTACAGTTTACGTCAATAAATTCCGGAATTGGTGGGACCGGATCCGATTTGGGTGTGTTCCGTACAGAACGGGACGTGTTGCAGTATCATCCGGATTTGGTATTTGTCGAATTTGCTGTGAATGATGCCAAAACTGACTCCTTGGTGATCGCTCATTCCATGGAAGGAATTGTGCGTAAGATCTGGCATCATAATCCGCATACGGATATATGTTTTCTCTATACGCTAAATGAACCAATGTTGGATGACTTGAAAGCAGGAAAGAATTACCGTTCTGTGCGGTATATGGAGACAGTAGCAGACTATTATGATATTCCGTCTGTTAATTTTGCCGATGATGTTCTGGAATTGTTGAATGAGGATAAGTTGGTTTTTAAAGGAGATTCAAAAAAGGAGTATAGTGGTAAGATTGTGTTTACGAATGATGGGACACATCCTACTTATGATGGCGGACATCCTATATATACAAAGACACTGAGCCGTTCCCTGTTACAAATGAACAAGGCGCAGGAAAAGGCACATGCATTGAAAACTCCGTTGTATCCGGGTAATTATGAGAAAGCTAAAATGATTCCCGTAACAGAGTTTGAACATTCCGAAGGTTGGAAACTACTCTCGAAAGATGATAAAGCCTTTTCAAATTTTCAGGGAGACCAAAAAGCATTGCCGGTTGTTCTGGAATCCTCGGATTCGGAAGATTTTGTGAAAGTGCATTTTAAGGGAATTCGAGTTGGGGTGTTTGACTTAATCGGACCTTCATCCGGAGGAATGACAGTAGAGATAGATCAGAATGATCCTTCCTATATCCGTAGGTTTGATAAATATTGCGGAGATCGTAATCGTACTAATTATTGTCTGTTTGAGTCCTTGAATGAAGAAGAACATACAATTATTATTCGTCCGGACAATAGACGTTTTGAGAAGGCGGAAATCTACAAGATGAATCCGAAGCGAATAAAGGAAACTGAATATTTCAATGAGTTTAATACCTATCTCGGCTATATTCTTTTAGTGGGTGATATTATACAAAATTAATGGTGCAAGACTGATGGTATAAGGCTGTTATTGTAGTCAAACTATAAATTAGATTACAATAATAGCCTTGTTCTTCAAATGGCATATATTTGTGGTCGGAATATACCGCTTATCAACTCTTTTTGAACCATTTGTAAACCCATTTGCCCACTTTCTCATAGTGTCGGGTTTCAGTATCGGTGTATAGCTTGGAGAAGAAAGAACTGTCCAGTGGTTCACCCGATTGATTGGGATATAACACAATCAGGCTATTATTAGAGAAATATTTTCCTAATTGTCTCGGCAATTTCTCAAACGAGTTGTCATAAGAAATCGTTCCGGGACGGGCGCTGATAATGACTAACAGATGGTCGTAGCTTACTTGCCCTGTCAGTACCAGTAAATCGTTCCAGTCCTCTAAAAGAGAGAAATCCGTCAGTACCTGTTTATGTCTTTTCTTTATCCACGTTTGCAGGCGGACGGTTGTCTGTTCGTTTGCAAAGAAATGCACACGACATCCGAGCGTGCTTCCCATTCGGCAGAAATGTTCCAACCAACGTGGAAAGCCGGATTCATATTCCGCTTTCGGAGGGACGGCAATAACGATTCGCTTTATCGTATTGACCGGTATCAGGAATTTGGAGATAATAATCTCGCAATTTAATCCTTTCAGCAGGTTTCCGGCAAGCATTCCGAAATATGAATCAGTGATATTCGCTTTGCGGTGCAGCCCGGTGATGATACTCGTTACTTCATTCTCTTTCACAGAGTGGATGATGCCGGAAGCAATATTCAAGTCATAGCGGGTCAGCTGTTTCAGCGAAACATTGGCTGCTGTTGTTGTCATGGCCGCTTTTTCCAAGTAGCGTTTACTTCGCATTCTCAGGTTATCGGAAGTGCTGTCGTCGTTGATAACGTGCAGTGCCAGAAGATTGTCCTTTAGTTTCGTATCACGTATCACTAAAGAAAGGTTCATCATGTCTTCAATGGTGTCCGGATTGGCAAGAGATACCAAAATCTTTTCAGTTTCCGTCGAAGACTCTTTTCCCGGTTCCGAATCATCCATGGCCAGCTTCTTGGCCGCCCGTTCGGTTATCAGGGAACTGACTACGCAAGTAACGAGGATCAGCAGAACCGTCCCATTCAGTACATCATCATTCAACAGACGTTCGCCGCCGGGCAGGATAATATTATATCCGACCAATACCGCCGCCAATGTAGCTGCCGCCTGTGCATTACTCAATCCGTACATCATGTTTCGTTCGAGAACGGACATCCTGTATATCTTTTGCGTGAGCCAGCAGGCAATCCACTTGCCCGTCAGTGCCATTACAATCATTACGGCGGCCACCTTCAGGGCATCTCCGTGTCCGAAGATAACACGCAAGTTGATCAACATTCCCACTCCGATAAGAAAGTAAGGAATGAAAAGCGCATTCCCGACGAACTCCAGATGATTCATCAACGGAGAAACGTGTGGAATGAGTCGGTTCAGTACCAATCCTGCGAGGAAAGCCCCCAAAATTCCTTCCATTCCTACGAACTCCATGAGTCCTGCTCCAAGAAAGACCATGGCAAGGACGAAAATGAACTGCATCACATGGTCATTGTAGCGGTGAAAGAACCAGCGGCCGATACGCGGGAAGAAATAGATAATTAGTCCACCTAGGAAAATCACTTTTACTACCAGCCATAACCAGAAGAAACCACCGGTCTCTCCTTTGAACAAACCGCCTATGACAGCCAACACCAACAATGTGAGTGTGTCCGTCACTGCCGTTCCTCCTACCGCAATGCTTACGCTACGATGACGTGACACCCCGAAACGGGTGACAATGGGGTAAGCCACCAGGGTATGTGAGGCATACATACTGGCTAGCAGTACGGATGTGATTATACCATATTTCAGATAAGACACATTGGCAACGAATCCGATTCCGATAGGTACAATAAAAGCGAGCAGCCCCAGGACTAACGCCTTGTTCCGTGTCTCTTTGAAATCTCCCATGTTCATTTCCAGACCGGCCAGGAACATGATATAATACAGTCCCACTTTTCCGAATAATTCGAAACTGCTGTCGCGTGCCAGAATGTTGAATCCATGTTCACCCACAGCCAGTCCCGCCAGAATCATACCGATGATATGCGGGATGCGCAACTTGTTCAATAAAATAGGGGCAAACAGTATAATGAGAAGTACAAGGAGAAATATCCATGTAGGGTCGGTAATAGGGAATGTTAAATCAAGGCCAATCCAATCCATAATTTGATGATTTCGTGATATCTGTTGCGCAAAATAACTTAAAAAAATACTATAAAGAAAACGTTTGCCGGTAAAATATTGTTTTACGGGCAATCTTATTTCTTTTCAGTTCTGGAAATCTTTTTACTTCTCCTGTGACATTGGGCAACAATGTGTGGGTTGGAGGAAACTCCAACATTCTGCCCGGCGTCACAATCGGTACTGGAATATCAATGCCAATATCTTCGTGAGCGATTATGACACGGTGAAGATGATCTTTACAAACAAGCTTTTCGGGGAAGAAGCCGGACAAGTGCCGGAAAACGCCGAATGCTGGAAAATGTTGAATGCGGGGTTAGGGGATGTATGTAAGCATTGTCCGTCAACCATGTTGTATGGAACAATGGCGGTGAAAGAAAATGCATACAATAGATGTTAGTGATGATTTTACTCTCATACTCTCATAGATAGCTTCAATCCCTTTATACATCGTTGTTTGCGGCTATGAGAGTTAAGTTGGAGTAACCTGAGGGTAATTTTTACCCTCAGGTTACTAATTCCCACTATTTAATCTGTAACATGTTTATTATTAGTATAATAACCGTTTCCTGGTACATAAATCGGTTGCATCACTCCACCCTCATTTTTCAGCTTTCCTTCGTCACGTAGCCGCCGGATATGTCGCATTGCCGTGCTTCTTGTCATTCTGCAGAGGTCTTGGAAGTCACATCTCCGCATGAATGGGTGTGTTTGGAAGTATTTCGTCAGTTTCCGGTCTATTTCTTCGTTCGTCAGTTGGGAGAAGTCGAGCCCGCCTTTGAGACTTTTTACTTTCAGTATCCCAAATTCATTTTTCAATGTCTGATCGGCACGAAACTGGATCGCTTTCAATTTTACTTTGGTAGCCTTTCGTTTGGTGTCTATCGTTACGGGTTCCGTACTGGTCAGGCAAGGGCGAAAATAACCGATACCGTCCAGATGTACTTGCCGTCCGTTTGCCAATTCCTGTCCCATGATATGCGAAAGGGCGTCGAGTACAGCTGTGACGTCCGTTTCTGTCAGCGAACAACGTTCTTGAATGCGTCGGCTCAATACGTCGGTTCCTATCGAACCGTTATATTTTAGACGTGGGTGCAGTGTCTTTTCTCCTTGTTCTTTGTCCGAAGGCTTCGGGTTTTCATACCAGTCAAATAATATTGCCATAGTTTCATGTTTTGTTTTAAAGTAACCGTTCTTGTTATGTATTCTCTTAGGTAGTTATACGTTAATGCTTAGAGTTTGTTTTGTTAAGCCTTAATGCTTCTCAGGGGCTTACTGCTGTGAATAAGATTGCTTACACTTGTTAACGTTTTTGTTTACAACTGATAGCTTGTTTGTTCACACTGGTGAGCTTCTGGTAACTATTAAGCAAAGATACATCAAATCTGAGTGTAATACAAATAAAATGCGGATATTAATCAGGAGAAATGCCTGCTTTCCGGAAGCTTATAGCGTATCTTTACAGGAATTAAAACAATAAATTCCGATTGTAGAAAATAGACAAAAATAGAATGAATATTACTTTTATCAGGCAAGATAGCGAGAGTGGAAAAGAAACTCTCAGTGTTTGTGAGGCAGGCACATTGTTCGACAAAATGAAAACGGAAACAAAATCGGGACACATTATGACTTTGCGCGAACTTATTGAGTCCGTTGGAACAGTTATTTCATTGTTATCCTAGTCCGTTGGATGAGGAAGCGGAAGAAAGGAAGTGGATGACTTCCATGCAGATATTGAACTATTTGCAGACAAAGACACGTGACAGGTTGGCTATCAATAAGGTGGCACAATTCGGACGCATGCTTCAAAAGCTGAGTATTCCTTCCCGAAAGTCTTATCGGGGGACACTTTATCATTTGGTAAGGATAGAGTGAGTGTCCTATTTGTTCAATTCGGTTTTCTGCACATTTTAGGGGGCGGTATCAAAGAGGAATTGTTTTTTATTTTGAGTCAGGTATTTTATAGGGATTAATAGTATTTTTCAATCCCGCCGAATCCTGTTATTCTTTTATTTTTCTCGTTTTATTGATAAAGTTGTTTAATCGTTTTTCAAATTCTTCAGGCCGTTTCCTTGCTGCTTCAATGTAGGCAATTCGGATGCGTTTATATGCGTCGGAAAAAAGTTGATAATTGTTCCATACAGTTTTATCTTCTTTCAATCTGGCAATTATATCCTTTTTCGCCACTCTTTTCTATCTTTAAAATATTTTATTTCTATTGACATGGTAGCAGGTCATTCTTAGAGTTATTATCCGTCCCTCTGCTTTGGAAATAAGCAATAGATCTTTTTGAGTATTGAGGTAACTTCCGGAGTGAAATGATAGCCACATAGTCCTTATCAGCTTTGTGTTCCATAATTGTACCTGTATTTGTTGTTCAATAGCACAAATATAGGCAATTGCGTATGATTCCCATTGCACGGTTCCGACATTTATTTTTTATTAAGAAGGAAATTATATCTTTGTATCCACCCGTTCATACTTGTTATGTTTCCCAGGAACTTCCTACTTATTTCATACGATTCTCCTCTCTAAATTGTTTGGGAGTCATTCCTTTCATTTGTTTGAATGTTGAACTAAAATATCGGGGATAAGTAAAACCCACTTCACTGCTTATTTCATTTATGTTTAAATTTGTATTGGTAAGCAGTGAGATCGCTTTTTCGATACGTAATCTGTTTATATAGTCATTGACTCCCAAACCTGTTATAATTTTTATCTTGTTGTATAAAGAAGAACGGCTAATTGTCATGAGATCTGCCAATTGCTGGACGGAGAATTCTTCGTCAGATAGGTTTTCATGTATAATTATATTTATTTTTGTCATGAAATCCTCATCTGCTTTACTGTTTGTTAAAGTCTGGAGAGAAGTCGACTGGTTGATAGATATGTATTGATTGTGTATTTTCTCTCTATTTTTTAAAATATTTCCGATGACGATCTTTAGAGAGTCTAGATCAAATGGTTTGGGGATGTAAGCATCAGCTCCGGATTTATATCCGGTTGTTATCCCTGTCTGGTCATAACGTGCTGTTAACAGTATTACAGGGATATGGCTTATCTGGATGTTGTTTTTTATCTGACGGCATAATTCAAAACCATCCATTTGCGGCATCATCACGTCACTAATAATAATAGAAGGCTGTTTCTTCTGACAGATTTCTAAGGCAGAGACTGCATTGTCTGCCGCATAAACTTTCTTAAAGAACTCAGTTAAAGAACTTATGAGATATTCCCTTAACTCCTTTTCGTCCTCTACAATAAGCACAGTCTTTCCGGTACAATCGAAATGTGTATCTTGGATGCTAGAAGGGAGAGGAGAGCCTTTTTGCTGTAAATGGGCGGATTCTTCTTTTTTATTTGTATTGAGCAATGGCAGCTCCAAATAGAATGTAGCTCCTTTGTTTGTATTATTATAGGCCCTTATAAGCCCCCCGTGCATTTCCATTATTGTTTTGGCATAATATAATCCGAATCCACTTCCTCTCTCTTTGTGATTACCTTTGTGGAATTTAGTGAAGAGATTTGCCATATCCGAATCTTCTATACCGCTTCCTTCGTCTATAACAGATATTCTGACTGTGTTTTCAAGACGTTGCGTGCTTACTGTTATATTGCTGTTTGCCTTACTGAATTTTAGTGCATTCATCAGTAAGTTTGATAGTACTGTTTGACACTTTTGTTTGTCAAACCATACCTCCTCTATGTTGGGATCTATTTGTAATTGTATGCATATCTCTTTTTCTTTTGCCTCATTCATATAGTCTTTGATAACCTCGGTTACCCATTCGTTCAATTGAGTTTTTTGTATTTTCAATTTATTATAGTCTGCCTCCAAACTGCTCCAGTCCAACACCATATCTACTATTTCCCTCATGTGTTGTGCTTGGTTGAATAGTAGTTGTAATTGTGGTATCAGATGCTGAGGTAATCCTTGCATCTCACTTTTGTCCATGAGACGTTTTAGTGGGGCATAAATCAATGTTAAGGGAGTACGTAATTCGTGATTTATGTGAATGAGGAAATCTATCCTCTTTTCATTCAGATATTGTCTGTATTCTTTTAGTCTCTTTTGTATTTTTGCTTCCTTTTTTATATTAAAAATGAATATTCCTGCAATACCCCCTCCTATAAGGCTAATACAACATAATATTATAAACCAGTCTGTTTTATACCATGGTGGGGTAATATGGATATTTGTGAGAAGGATAGGAGTGGTATAATTTCCGTCTTTTGTCATACATGCTACTTCGATGCGGTATTTACCGGTAGATAGGTTGGAAAGATCCAATATCGGATTATATGATTCGATTATCTTATCAACATTTCCTTTTATGATATATCGGAATGGAACTCGCTGGAAAATATCTTTATTTTTAATATATACCCGTAGGGCGAGTGCATTATGTTCCCATGGAACTTTTATATTTTGGGTGTCTATACCGGATGTATACGGTTGCCCGTTAAGTTCTATGCTGTAAAGTGCTATTTCCGGATCTGGTTCATTAGGCTCTGGGATGTCTGTGTTTATTCGGACCAGTCCTTCTATGCCACCAAAGTAAAGATATTGGCTGTTTTTTTCAGCCCGTTGTTGATAAGTAAATATTATTTCATTGGGATAAAATCCGTCGCTTCTGTTCCATTGAATAAATCTGTTTTCTTTTATGCAGTAAGAAAATAGTTGGTTTTGTGCACAGATCCATATCCTTTCTGAAGAAGGCTCATAACGGAGGGCGGTAATATCATTGAATAACTGTGACCTGATTTTAAAATATCTTTTCTCTTTTATATCATAATATCCCATTCCTGTTGTTGTTCCTACCCATATCTTATTTATTCCGTCGTAATCAATCGCACTGATAACTTCTTTCTCATCCAATTGAAAAAGAAGATCAATGCTGTCATTCTTGTTAATGATTCGGAATACTTTGTTTCCATTCATTGCCAAGGATATCTTTTTGTCGCAGTAGGCTATGACCGAGGCTTGTAATTGATAATTGTTATCATTTTTGATTGGAGAGAATTTTTTATTATTTATATTATATACCCATAGCTCCTTACTAAGTATATATATTTTGTTTTCTGTCACTCGGTGAGCGCGTGGAAGATATCCGTAAAAGCACTGCCTGAAGTTAATACTGTCGTTTATTATCACAAACGGTCGATAAATGCCTGTGTTTTTTTCAAACAGGAAAAGTCCCTTTGTGTAAACAGATATCATTAGTTCTTTTTCTGATACTGGGGCTATGGAAATCACTTTATCCCCATAGGTAGACGAGAAGTGCTTGAAGTTTCCCGTTTGAGGATCATACAAGTTTATTCCGCCTCCGTCCGTACCAATCCATAACTTTCCATTAGCTTCCTCGTAAAAACTCGTCACAGATTTTTCGCTCAATCCATTATTATATCCTAAAGGACAGTCTTTATAAGTACGTATGTAACTTTCTTTGATATTGAAAACTCCTCCTCTAACACTTCCCGCCCATAAACATTCGTTGCTATCCTTATATAATACAGTAATAGAATTGACAGGGAGTGAATTTTCATCTCCGGCAATATGATAGAGGTTAGAGAATTTTTCATTGCGTAGTTCCAGGCGATTTATTCCTCCGCCATCAGTTGCTAACCATAGATATCCTTTCTTTTCTATTATATCCAATACATAATTGTTTGTCAATCCGGAGTTGTTGCTCGTATATTGTTTTATAAGTTTTCCTGTTTTCTCATAACAAAACAGGCCTTGTCCCCAAAAAGATAAATATATATATCCGTTTGAAGCCAGACATGCTCCTTGCAAAATATTGTTTGGACAAGAGAAAAAACGCTTTAATTGCATATTGGGGTAATTCAATATATATATTCCATCCCTTCTGGTGACGATTAGCACCTCCTTTGGGGAAACTGCTATAATTCTTTGTACCCTATATTTGGTAATGTCACTGTCCGTAGCACCTTTGGGGTTGATGCATACTGCTTTAAAAGAGCGTTTTTGGTAATCATATTTGTATATTCGATTCTCACTTCCGAAAAGTACTCCTCCATTTATGCATAAGGAAGAATAGATGATATCATGATTGAAGGGAATAAAATTCCCGTGTGTCTCATCATATCTAACCATACCTTGTCTGGTAGATATCCATATGTCGTTAAGGGAATCTTGGGTTAAATGTATAATGTGATTGCTTGGTAAGGAATATCTGTCGTTGGGGTGGCTTTTGAATATTTTCAGATTTTGTCCCGTATAAGAATTCAGACCATTTTTTGTTCCTATCCATAATTTCCCTTTCTTATCTAAAAGTATGGATTGGGCGGTAGATTGAGACAATCCTTCCGCTACGGAAATAGACGTAAACTGGTAATTTATGTCATGACCTGATGTAGATGATATGCAAAGTAGTGTTAATATTGCGAATATACCAAATAACCTGTACATTTTTATCTTTTCGTGTTGTTTAAAGCTGATTTTTTCTATTTAACAACGTATATACATAAAATGTTTATTAATTATTCTGTTTTTGATAAAAAAATGCAGTATTGGATGATATATGACTTTTTTTAAATGCTTTCTGACTATGTTTAGTTTTATGAGCTCTTTCTTTGCGCTTGTAAATAATAACCCCTAATTTATTAAATATGATTTTCTTTATTCCTTTGTTTATACCTCCGTAATTTGTGATGTTTTTGGAGTGGATATATGGTATTTGAACGCCTCTTGTTGATAGGTGTTTTAAACATGAAAAACATAAAAGAGTATGAAAAAGAGTTTTATTTTATTTGTTTTTCTTCTGTGTTCGATTGTAGTTGTGGCACAGAAGAAAAGTATTACGGGCATAATAACGGATACTGCGGGTGAGGCGGTCATTGGTGCCAGTATTGTGGAAGTTGGAACAACAAATGGCACTGTTTCTGACGTTGATGGTAATTTTACACTCTCGGTTTCTGATAATGCCAGTATACAGGTTTCATTCATAGGTTTTTCTTCCCAGACTTTGAGTGTGCAAGGAAAAATGAATTTTAAGATAATCTTAAAAGAAGACAGTGAGCTTTTGCAGGAAGTTGTTGTGACCGGTTATGGCGGAAAAGTTTCACGGGCAAAACTGACGAATTCTATATCGACTGTCAGTCCCCAGATATTAGAGAAGGGTATATATACAAATCCCTCTCAGGCACTGTCGGGTTCTGTTCCCGGTTTAAAGGTTTCTCTCACTTCGGGAAATCCTACTTCATCTCCTAAAGTTATATTACGTGGTGGAACGGAATTTGATGGTTCGGGAGGACCCCTGGTGATAGTGGACGGACAGCTTCGTGATAATTTTGATGATATCAATCCTCAGGATATTGCATCTATGGATGTTCTGAAGGATGCTGGGGCTACGGCCATATACGGTGCCCGTGCAAGTAATGGTGTAATTTTAATTACAACAAAATCTGGCCGGGCAGGACATCGGGAAATTAATTTCAGAGCAAATATAGGTCTCGGTTATGTTAATAATCCCTACGACTTTTTGGGCGCGGAAGACTATATTACAGTCCTTCGTACAGCCTATAAAAATACCCCGTGGGCAGCTACGGCAAATCTTACAGGTTCTACGCCTTTTGGTACGGGTAATAAGCTCGGTGCGAATATGGTGTGGAATATTATGGGGAAAACGGATGAAAATGCCTATCTTTTGGATATGGGCTGGCGAGAAATGCTGGATCCTTTGGACCCTTCTAAAACAATCATTTATAAAGGGACAAAACCAGAGGAATATAATCTTCGTAATCCGGTAGTGACACAGGATTATACGGTTAGTATGTCGGGGGGGAATGATAAAGGAACTTATTATGCAAGTTTGGGTTATAACGACTCCCCCGGAGCCCCTATCACTACCGAATATAAACGTTATAATTTCACATTCAACGGTTCGTACAAAATTGCAGATTGGTTGAAAACGACTTCCAATGCGACTTTCAGCCGGGCTAATTATGTATGGTTAAACAACGCCTGGGGGACGGAAAGTGATTATTTTGGTCGGGTGATGAGTACTCCTCCTACTGTCCGTTTTGAAGACGAGGATGGTAATCCGACATTGGGTCCTAGTCCCGGGGACGGTAATCAGACTTATGTTGCAAAAAGTTACGATCAGGATAATGAACGGACAAAGTTTACCCTTATGCAGTCATTAGAAGCTAATTTATTCAAGGGATTGGTCTTGAGGGCTTCTGCCAGTTGGTATTATTTTCATACTGTACAAGAAAGTATGCGCAAGGACTATGAGACGGTTCCGGGGCAATGGAATCGAACTCGTTCAACTAGTGCAAGCTATTCTCGTCAGTTCTCTCAGACCTATAATGCTGTTCTAGATTATACGACTGTATTTTCTGCTGTTCATAATTTGAATATTATGTTTGGTAGTGAATTTTATGATCAGTATAATAACGGTTTCTCTGCATCCGGTTCTGGTGCTGCTACCGATGATTTTAAAGATTTAGGTCTGACCGATGCAGGTGAGGGTAAACGTCAGATAGATTCGAATCATAGTCGTTACCGTATTCTTTCTTATTTTGGACGCTTGAACTACGACTATGAGGGTAAATATTTGTTCTCCGGGGTATTTCGTTATGACGGTTATTCTTCTTTGCTGGGTAAGAATCGGTGGGGATTTTTTCCGGGAGTTTCCGGTGGCTGGGTTTTTACGAAAGAGGATTTTGTTAAGGAATCACTTCCTTTCCTCTATTATGGAAAGCTGAGGGCTAGTTACGGTTTGAACGGTAATGCCAGCGGAATCGGTCCATATACTCTTCAAGGTTCATATAATTCTAATAAATACCATGGTAACAATGGTTTTCTGATAGGTACTTTGCCTAATCCTTCTTTGCGTTGGGAAAAGACGGCCAGTTTTGATATAGGCTTGAATGTAGGATTCTTGGGAGGACGCTTGAATTTGGATATCGATTACTACAATCGTCTGACATCTGATAAGTATGCAGACTTCACCCTGCCTTCGACCACGGGATTCTCTTCTGTTAAGAACAATAATGGAAAATTACGTAATAGCGGAATCGAATTACAACTCTCTGGTAAGGTGTTGGATGTCAATGATTTTACTTGGGATGCTTCTTTTAATATAACTTATAATAAGAATAAGATTATCTCATTACCGTACAATGGATTGCCGAATAATATGCAGGATGCCTATCAGGTTTATACGGGACGCAAGCTGACAGATGGTACCTATGAAAGACAATGGGTAGGTGGTTATCAGGAAGGACAGGAATATGGTGTGATTTACGCCTTTAAATCTCTTGGTATTTATAAGAGTGAGAGTGAGATTCCAGGCAATCTGATAGACAGATCCACTTATACGGAAAATGGAGCAGATGCCAAAGTGCTTTATGGCCCTGAAGCTTGGGCTAAATTGTCGGATGCCGAAAAGGAGAAAGGACTGCCTATACAGGCTGGTGATGTGAAATGGCAGGATGTGAATGGGGATGGTGTGATTGATGATTATGACCGGGTGAAATTGGGTAATACGATACCTCATTGGACCGGAGGCTTTAACATTAATACTTCATGGAAAGGGTTAACTTTGAACTGCCGTTTGGATTATGCTTTAGGCTATTGGGTACATGATTGGAAAACTCCTTGGATTATGGGTAATATGCAGGGAACATTTAATACCATTTCTTTAGTTAAAGATTCCTGGTCGGAAAGTAATCCGAATGGAAAATATCCGGTGTATGGATGGGCTGACTTTTTGGGCAAACGTAATTATGACAGAATATCGGACATTAATTGTTATCGTGGCGATTATTTGGCTTTTCGTGAAATAAGCCTGTCGTATTCCTTGCCTCAGAGTTGGATTCATAAATCCGGTTTGAGCAAGGTGGATGTTTCTGTAACAGCACAGAATTTGGGATATATTACAGCAGCCAAAAATATGGCGACCCCCGAATATGGTGTCAGTCAGAATGGAGGATATCCCCTCCCTAGAACAGTTGTTTTGGGTTTAAATGTTACATTCTAATAAATAGGAAGGATTATGAAGAAAATATTTTATAGCATATTGTTGAGTGGGATGATGGTATTGTCTGCTTGTGATGCGTTGGACCTGTCTCCTGAAGATTATTATGGCTCTAATGATTTTTGGAATCAGAAGTCTCAGGTAGAAA
>OHRT01000263.1_pt1 | contig 22281 bp, 29 predicted proteins | sample 1578521 | NCBI WGS metagenome assembly OHRT01 (sample SAMEA3879537, study PRJEB24766) | human gut metagenome | biome: human-associated habitat; feature: feces | place: USA | collected 1985/1987
GAAGGACGCAAGAAACGCGGCTCTTTCCAAAACCATGGGTTTTTCAACGGTCTGAAATGCCTTTCAGGCATTTTGGAACATATGGAATAGGTATTAGACATGGAAGCGAAAGCTGCGATACAATGGGGATGTCCTCAAAGGGACATCCCTTTTTTAGGCGGCTTGGAAGGCCGAAACCTTCCGGGCATCTGAACAGGTGCGATACGCAGGGGGGCAAAGTTGCTGCAATAGTGCGCGCCTGATCCCAAAGGGACGCAAGGAGAGGAGCCATGAGACAGATGACCAAGGAAGAAGCAAGCCAACACTACCTCATTCCCATGGACATTCTGGATGAGTACGAAAGCTGGGGCCTTTGCAGTACCGTAAAGCAGGTGATGGGCCAATGGCAGTATGACGATCAGGATCTGGAGCGTCTGAGCACGATCATGGCACTGCATGATATGGGCTTCAGCGCACAAGAGGTTGAGGGCTACATGCGCTTGCTGCTTTCGGGCACCGATACCACCCAAGAACGCATCCGCATGCTGGAAAAGCGTCGGGATGCGGCCCTGAACGAAATCCACCTGAAGGAAAAGCAGCTGCAGCGGCTGGATTACCTGCGCTACAGGATGCGCACTTCCGGTACATAAGCAAGCGATATCCCAACAAAAGGAGCCATTATAATGCAATATACCAAACTGGGAAAAAGCAGCCTGAATGTGTCCCGTGTATGCCTGGGCTGCATGGGGTTTGGGGATGCCGCCCATGGGCAGCACAGCTGGACGCTGGATGAGGAAGCCTCACGGGCCATCATCCGCCGGGCCCTGGAACTGGGCATCAACTTCTTTGATACGGCCATCGTGTATCAAAACGGCACCAGCGAGCAGTATTTGGGCCGCGCTCTCAGGGACTTTGCCCGCCGGGAGGACGTGGTGGTAGCCACCAAGTTTCCCGTGCGCACCCAGGAGGAGATCGACGCGGGAATCAGCGGACAGGAGCATGTGCGGCGCATACTGGACAAAAGCCTGCAAAACCTGGGCATGGACCATGTGGACCTGTATATTTGCCATATGTGGGACTACCGAACGCCGCTTTACGAAATCATGGAGGGGCTGAACAATGCCGTCAAGGCGGGTAAAGCACGCTATATCGGCATCTCCAACTGCTTCGCCTGGCAGCTGTGCAAGGCCAATGAACTGGCCCGCCGGGAGGGCTTTGCTCCCTTTATTTCCGTGCAGGGACATTACAACCTGATCTTCCGGGAAGAGGAACGGGAGATGATCCCCTACTGCCGGGAGGAGGGCATTGCCGTTACGCCCTACAGCGCGCTGGCCGGCGGGCGGCTGTCAAAGCTGCCGGGGGAGACCTCCAGGCGTTTGGAGGAGGATGCCTACGCCAAGGGCAAGTATGATGCCACCGCGGCACAGGATGCCCGCATCATTGAGCGCGTGGCGGAGCTGGCCCGGCTCCATGGCGTCAGCATGACGGAGATTGCGCTGGCCTGGCTGATCCATAAGGGGGCAATTCCCGTGGCCGGAGCGACCAAGCTCAGCCATGTGGAAGGCGCGGCCCGCGCTACGGAACAGGCGCTTACGGAGGAGGAAGTTGCTTATCTGGAAGCCTGTTATACGCCTCATGCGCTGGTAGGCGTGATGGCGCAAAACACGCAGGAAGCGGCGGACCGGCCCGGCGTCTGGTCCCAAAGCACACCCAAAGTCTGAAAACCAGGAAAGGAGAGACTTTCATGATCCTTGTTGCATACTTCTCCGCCACCGGAGAAACCGCCCGTCTGGCCGGAACGCTCGCCCGCGCCGCCCAGGCTGATCTCTATGAGATCCGGCCCGAGCATCCCTATACTACCGCCGATCTCAATTGGCATGACGAGCGCAGCCGTTCTTCTGCAGAGATGCGGGATGAGGCCTGCTGCCCGGGCATCGCAGGCGAGTTGCCGGATCTGACGCGCTACGATACCGTCTTTGTCGGCTTCCCCATCTGGTGGTATCAGGCCCCGCGCATCATCGAAACGTTTTTGGCCTCCTGCGATTTTTCCGGCAAGCGCGTCGTGCCCTTTGCCACCTCCGGCGGCAGCGGCATGGGGCGCACGGAAGAGATCCTGCAAAAATCCTGTCCGACAAAAGCCGTCTTTCTGTCCGGCAGACGGTTTGACAGCGGCGCGAGCCTCGACGCGATCCGCAACTGGTTGAATACGCTTGAGCTGAACAAAAAATGAATCATCCAAAAAATAAAGGAGGAAACCACGATGAAAAAGCTGCTTGTCCTTGCTCTTGCCCTGATGATGAGCCTTTCCTTCGCCTGTGCCGAGGAAGAGACGCCCGCTTTTACGCCCACGGACTCCAATGTGCTGGTCGCCTGCTTCTCAGCGACGGGCAATACCTGGCCGCTGGCGGAATACGCGGCCGCGTACCTCAACGCAGACCTGTTCCGCATTGAGCCTGCCATTCCCTACACCGATGCCGACCTCAATTACAATGACGCGGACTGCCGCGCCAATCAGGAAATGAACGATGAAACCAGCCGCCCCACTCTGGCCGCGACGGTTGAAAACATGGCGCAGTATGATACAGTGGTGCTGGCGTTTCCCATCTGGTGGGGACAGGCGCCGCGGCTGATTGAGACCTTTGTGGAGGCCCACGACCTGAGCGGCAAGACCGTGCTCACCTTCTGTACCTCCGCCAGCAGCGGCTATGGCCGGACCGGCGAGATTCTCGCTGCGCTGACCGATGGGACGGTCAACTGGATCGAGGGCGCACGCTTCTCCGCTTCCACCACGGCGGAAGAAATGGAAGCCTGGCTTGCGGAAAAAGGCATCGCCCCCTATACGGCGGAGTAAACGCATTGCGAACGGATGAGATGAAAGGAGACAAAACCATGTCTGTCAAACAAACCGCGGGACGCGACGCTCTGGGCGCCTTCGCCCCGAAATTTGCCGAGCTGAATGACGACGTGCTCTTCGGGCAGGTCTGGAATCGCACGGACAAGCTCTCGCTGCGCGACCGCTCTCTGGTCACGGTAACGGCGCTGATGGCCCAAGGGCTGGTAGATTCGTCCTTCCGCTATCACCTGACCACCGCCAGGCAAAACGGCATCACCAAGGAGGAAATCGCGGAAATTCTGACCCATGCGGCCTTCTATGCGGGCTGGCCCAAGGCCTGGGCAGCCTTCAATATGGCCAAGGAGGTCTGGGCGGAGGATGCCGCCCCGGTGCAGAACGCCATGCAGGCGCATGCGGCTTCGATGGTGTTCCCCATCGGCGCGCCCAACGACGGCTACGCGCAGTATTTCACCGGGCAGAGCTACCTTGCGCCGCTGTCCACCGCGCAGGTAGGCATCTACAACGTGACCTTTGAACCGGGCTGCCGCAACAACTGGCATATCCATCATGCCGATGAGGGCGGTGGGCAGATTCTCGTATGCGTGGCCGGGCGCGGCTGGTATCAGGAGTGGGGTAAGCCCGCGCAGCTGCTCACGCCCGGCGACGTGGTGAACATCCCTGCGGGGGTCAAGCACTGGCACGGCGCGGCCCAGGACAGCTGGATGAGCCATCTGGCGGTGGAGGTCCCCGGCGTAAACGGTCGCAATGAGTGGCTGGAGCCGGTAAGCGATGCGCAATACGAGGTGCTGGTGTGAACATTGCAGTGTTGATGGGCAGCCCCAATGAGCGAGGCTCCACCTATCTGCTGGCGGACGCATTTCGGCGTGGCGCGGAGGAACGCGGGCATGAAGTTCAACTGAACGACGTGGCGCATGCCCGCCTCCAGCCCTGTGGCGGTTGCATCGCATGCGGCTATGACGGCCCATGCGTGCAAAAGGATGACATGGAACGCATAGGCACGGCAATCCTTGGGGCCGACATGCTGGTGTTTGCCACCCCGCTGTATTACTACGGCATGTCCGCGCAGCTCAAAACGGTGATTGACCGCTTCTGCGCCCTGAACGGACGCATCCAGCGCAAACACATGAAGTCCGCGCTGCTCAGCGTGGCATGGAACGCGGACAAGAGGAATGCAGGACGCTGGCCGTGAACGCACGGGAGACGATGGGTGGTTTGTTCCTGGCTAACCCCTGCGAACTCAATGACGAAGATTGCGCCGGAATCTTTGAAAAGGCGTACCGTTAAGGAGGATTGACGATGAAGCGGGCAGGTACGTTTGGATGCTGCGTGCTGGTGCTGCTCTCTCTGCTGTGGTCAGGCGCACAGGCAGAGGTGACCGGCAGAGAGCAGGAGCAGATAATCGCAACTGAAACCCATGAAACGCTTCCGAATCCCGGTTCCTTTGATTTCAGCACCCGCACCGTGACGCTCAACAGCGGATATACCATGCCCATCAACGGCCTGGGAACCTACAGCTTGCACGGGGACGAGTGCATCAACGCCGTGAAATCCGCGCTGCAATGCGGCGTGCGCCTCATTGACACCGCTTCCGCCTATGGCAACGAGGAGGAGATCGGCCAGGCGATTCGGGAGAGCATGGTGGAACTGGGCATTCAGCGGGAAGAGATCTTTGTAATCACCAAAATCTACCCCGGCACTGAAATGGCCAACCCCGAAGCATCCATCCAGGCCTGCCTGGACCGACTGGATATCGGTTATGTGGATATGATGCTGCTTCATCACCCGGACAGCAACGATGTAACGGCGTACAAGGCCATGGAGCGTTTTGTGCAAGAGGGCAAGATCCGCTCAATCGGCCTGTCCAACTGGTATGTGGAGGAACTGGAAACCTTTCTGCCTCAGGTGGATACCCTGCCTGCGCTGGTGCAAAATGAAATTCATCCGTACTACCAGGAAAACGACGTCATCCCCTACATTCAAAGCCTTGGCATCACGGTACAGGGCTGGTATCCGCTGGGCGGCCGTGGACACACGCAGGAGCTGTTGGGCGATGCGGTAATTTGCGATATTGCTAAGGCCCATGGCGTATCCTCCGCACAGGTGATCCTGCGCTGGAATCTGCAAAAGGGCGTTGTGGTAATCCCCGGTTCCAGCAATCCGGACCACATCCTGGAAAACACGCAGCTGTACCACTTTGCGCTAAGCGACGAAGAAATGGCTCGTATCAACGCCCTGGATCGCGGCGAAAAACACGACTGGTATTAAAAGCGGAAACCGGGTTATGCCCCCTGAAAAAATCATGGCCTGCCGAAACCCCTCGTCCCTGGCGAAGGGGTTTCGGCAGGCCTTTTGGGCATCGTGGTGCATCGCGCCTGTATCAATCCACAATCATGTCTATGCCCTTTTGCAACGTTGCGCCGTCGATTGCGCCGACGGCCTGCGCAATCACATGGCCCTTCGCATTGATGAAAAAGGAGGTGGGCAGCGAGTATGCGCCATACGTCAGGGCTGCTTCAGCCTCGGTATCAAACAGCACCGGGAATTCATATCCATGCCGGTCGATGAATGCCGAGGCCGTCTCGACGGTTTCCCGTCCACCATCGGTCATGTTGACCATAAGAAAATGGATGTCATCACCGAGCGCGCCGTACTTCTCGTTAAAATCAGGCATCTCGCTCTGACACGGGCCACACCAGCTTGCCCAGAAATTCAGTACAATGGGTTTCCCGAAATACTGGCTGAGGCGCACTTCGTTGCCGGCCTTGTCATACACCGTAAAATCGGGCGCGGGAACGACCTCGGGCTCCTGCTCTGACGCGGCCTCGTCTTCCCCTGCCGGATCTGCCGAATCTCCTTCTGTGGCCGCAGATGCCGCCGGCTGCTGGTCAGTATGAACGATCATCTGTTCTGTTCCAACATTCCGGCCGAGGCGGTCATAGAGGACGTATGCCCCGCCCATCAGAACCGCAAAGACCAGCACGATGCTCAGCAATGTCTTTTTATTCTTCATGTTCTCACCTCTTTAACTCAGAAGATTCACCAGCCGGCCCAGCGTGCCGGTCGCCATCAAAACGCCTACAAGAACCAGCAGGCCGCCGCTGACAGCATTGATGACGCGATAGTTTTTCTTGATCCAGTTGAAAGCGGCCTTCAGATAATCAATGAGCACGGCGCTGAGGATGAACGGGATGCCAAGCCCCAGCGAGTAGGCCAGCAACATCATCATCCCCTGTACCACATGCCCCTGCTGGGAGGCCAGCATCAGCGCGGATCCCAGGAACGCACCCACGCAGGGCGTCCATCCCAGGGAGAAAATCATGCCGAAGATCATTGCGGAAAAGAAGTTCATGTTTTGCGTATCAACATGCCTGCTTCCGCCGTGAAACAGGTTCAGTTTGAACACACCCAGAAAGTTGAGGCCGAAAAACACCACCACCGCACCGGAAACGATGTTCACAAGCGTCTGATGCTCCTTGAGAAAGCTGCCGACCGTTCCGGCCAGCGCCCCGAGAATCACAAAGATGATGCTGAAACCCGCCACAAAGCCCACGGAACCGGTCAGCGTCTGGCGCACGCTTCTCTCTCCGCCGCCCGCAAAGTAGGAAATATAGATGGGCAGCATCGGCAGGAGACACGGGGATAGAAAGGTGATGACCCCTTCCAGAAAAGCAATTACATATTGCATTTATCGCGCTCCTTTCTGAAAAGGCCGGATAGCAGCCAGCCGATCAGCCCCATGTAGAGCATGGAGCCCACAGGGCTTGAGGTGATGACACAGCTGCCGCTTGCGCACCCGATCCATTGGTAATAGGCCAATCCTGCCAGGGCCCCGCCCAGCGTGAACAGTGCAGGCCGAATCCATTTTTTCCATTTCAAGATCACACACCTCCCGCCAAAAATGCTTCCGCCATATGGACCGCCGTAGCGCCGTCCGCAACAGCCGTAACCACCTGCCGCAGCGGCTTGGTCCGCACGTCACCGACGGCATACACGCCGGGAATGCTGGTTTCTGTGGTTTCTCCTGCAACGATGTAGCCGCCCTCGTCCAGTTCCAGCTGCTGCGCGACCAGCTCTGTCGCGGGAATTCGGCCCACGCTTATAAATATGCCATCCGCAGCAATGTCCTTTTCTTCGCCGGTCCTGACATTTCGAATGCGGACACCGGTGAGCCTGTCTTCGTGCAAGAGCGCCGTCACCACGCTGTTCCATTGAAATTCAACGTTTTCCGCCTTCATGAGAGGCTCATGGTAGATTTTCGTTGCCCGGAGGGTGTCCCTTCGGTGGACGAGCACAACCTTCCTGGCAATGCGGCTCAGCAGCAGCGCATCTGCCGCCGCCGTATTGCCGCCCCCAACCACCACGACGGTCTTTCCCTTGTAGAACATGCCGTCGCAGGCCGCGCAGTAGGCCACGCCGCGTCCCACCAGCTCCTTTTCCTCGGGGAGGCCCAGTTCTCTGGGATTGGCGCCCGTTGCCAGCATGACGGTTTTGGCGTAAAAGGTTCCCTCGCTGGTTTCCACAACCTTTGGATTCCCCCGCAAATCGACGCTCTGCACCTGCGCATTGCGCGTTTGTGCGCCGAAGCGCTCCGCCTGCCGCTGCATCTGCTCGGCCAGTTCATAGCCGCCAATGCCGTCCACAAAGCCGGGATAGTTGTCGATCTGGTGGGTCAGCGCCATCTGCCCTCCTGCGGAAAGCCGCTCGACGACCAGCGTATCAAGGCCCGCTCTGGCTGCGTACAGCGCCGCGGTATATCCGCCGGGACCGCCGCCGATGATGATCGTGTCGTACAGGTGCTTTTCGGTTTCCTTCTTTTCTTTGGGCATAACACCCGCCAGGAATGTCTCGATCGCGGCCTTGGACTGCGGCGCGACGATGGAATCGACGGGCTTTCCCTCCATATAAAGCCGAAGGGTCGGGATCAGCTCCAGTTCCTCCCAGAGCGTTTCATCCTGATCCACATCAACCTTGACCACCTCCAGCCTGCCGGCATACTCCTCGGCGATCTGTTCGTAGGCGGGGTTGATCTTGCGGCAATGTGGGCACCAGGTGGCCCAGAAGTCCACCAGAACGGGTTTGTTGCTTTCGATGAGATCCCTGAGTTCCCGGACGTTTATGTTCTTGGCTGCCATGTTGCCAGCTCCTTTTGTTTGATTTAGGCATAGGATACCCCAAAACGGGCTTTCCTTCCGTGACGAGATCACCAAGCGCCTGTTTGCATCCGCAGCGCGTGGTCGGTGATCGTGACTTTATCACAGAAAGCAACCTCGAAACCGGGTAGAATACAGCCATAATCCAAACACAAGGAGGGCAACAAACATGTCTGCTGTCAATATCAATAAAGCCAATTTTCTAAGCGAAGTCATTCATTCGGACAAGCCCGTCCTGATGGACTTCTGGGCGCCCTGGTGCGGCCCGTGCCGTATGGTGGGTCCGGTTGTGGAGGAGATTTCCAGAGAACGCAGCGATATCAAGGTGTGCAAAGTCAATGTGGACGAGCAGCCGGAACTGGCGGGCCAGTTCGGCGTAATGAGCATTCCCACGCTGGTGGTCATGAAGAACGGCAAGATTGTGAATCAGTCCATTGGGGCAAAGCCCAAAAACGCCATTCTTGCCATGCTCTAAAGCATGGGAAAAGCCCACCTTTTCGCAAGAAGCAGGCGCGGGGCGGCGCCAGGCGGGAGGATGGCAACGTGATGATAGAAAAAGAAAGGAGACAAATGCTATGCAAACCCGGTTCTATATTTGCCGCCATTGCGGCAATGTGATTGAAAAGGTCCATGACGCGGGCGTTCCGGTCGTCTGCTGCGGCGAGAGGATGGAAGCGCTGGTCCCCAATACGGTTGAGGCGAGCGAAGAAAAGCACCTGCCTGTGGTCACCGTTCAAGATGGCGAAGTCCACGTCAACGTCGGAAGCGCCGATCATCCCATGGTTGACGGGCACTACATCCAGTGGATTGTCCTTGAAACGGAAAACGGGAGTCAGCGCCGGGTTCTCAAACCCGGAGATCCTCCCGGCGTCACCTTCGCACTGGGCAGTGAAAAGGCCGTGGCGGTCTATGCCTACTGCAACCTCCACGGGCTGTGGAAGACCGGGGTGTAACCCCCAAGACGCCTGCCGGGGATACCGGCAGGCGTCTTCTGTGATCTCATCACGGAAGAAAACGCCCGTCCGTCCTATCATGATATCCATATTCACACGGGGAGGAATGGACATGACGGGAAGCCGGAGGAAAAGAAAAGCGGTCGTGGCACAGAGCGAGTGCGTAGCCTGCGGATGCTGCGTGAAGGTTTGTCCCATCGGCGCCATAGAGGTGATTCGTGGCCTTTATGTGCGGGTCAACGGGGATAGATGCGTCGGCTGCGGCAGGTGCGCAAAGGAATGCCCCGCGTCGGTAATCGAGATCCGGGAGGAATCGGTATGAAAAAGAAGTGGTATGACTATCTCTGGATTGCTTCCCTGACGTATCTCGTATTGGGCTTTTTCAATATCCTGTTTGCGTGGCTGGGACTTCTGTGCTTCTTCATTCCGCTGGTTCTTTCCGTCGCAAAGGGCACAAAGGCCTACTGCAACCGTTACTGCGGGCGTGGGCAGCTGTTCAGCCTGTTGGGCGGCCGGTTCGGTCTTTCCCGCAAGCGGGATATCCCGCGCTGGATGAAGAACAAGGCCTTCCGTTACGGTTTTCTGGTCTTTTTCTTTGCGATGTTTTTTCTGATGCTTTGGAACACCTATCTGGTTTTCGCCGGCGCGGAGAGTCTGAAACAAGTGGTAACCCTGCTGTGGACGTTCAAGCTTCCCTGGCAATGGGCCTATCATGGTACGCTCTTTCACCCCGGTGTCGCGCAGTTCGCCTTCGGCTTTTATAGTGTGATGCTCACTTCCACGGTTCTGGGGCTCATCACCATGGTCCTGTTCAAGCCCCGCAGCTGGTGCGTATACTGCCCGATGGGAACCATGACCCAGCTGATTTGCAAGGCAAAGAATACAAAGTGATATCCGGGAGGGATTCGATTGAAAAAGAAAGTGATTCCGGCGCTTGCGCTCCTGGCCCTGGTGCTGACCGGCTGTGCATCGTCTCAGCAGCCAGAGGACAGCGCCTACCGCCAGATCACCATGCAGGAAGCGGTAGAGATGATGGCCGAGGAGGAAAACTACATCATTCTCGATGTGCGCACCGAATCGGAATTTGCCTCCGGCCATATTCCGGGCGCAATCCTGATACCCAACGAAACCATTGGCACGGAGGAGATTGCGCAGCTTCCTGACAAGGACCAGCTGATTCTGGTCTACTGCCGCAGCGGGAACCGCTCCAAGCAGGCGGCGGACAAGCTGGCCCGATTGGGCTATACCAATATCGTCGAGTTTGGCGGCATCAACAGCTGGCCCGGCGAAATCGTGACCGAATAAGCCCGCGCGGCCCACAGCAAAACGCCCTGTACCAAAATTCTGTACAGGGCGTTTCAGCGTGTCAAAAGGGTTCGTCTCTGGCGATCTTTTCCGCCGGGGCATTTTCCCTGCGTCTGCGGCGCGGCCGGGGGAAACGGCGCGATGCCTTTTCAGGAAACGGCTTTGCTGTCGGACGTTCATGGTAGGGGTTGTTTCCAAACCTTGCGAATTGTTTGCAAGGCGTTTTCTATTCCGTCAGGCGTCTGAGCCTGCTTTCGTCCACAATCTCCACCGTTCCGCGGGACAGCTTCACCATGCCCTCGCTTTGGAAATACCTGAGCATGCGCGTTACAACTTCCCGGGGATTGCCCATGTGGTTGCCGATGAGCTCGTGGGTAATCCTGAGCGTATGGGTGCCTTCGATGGCTGCTTCCTCCAGCAGGAAGGCAGCCAGGCGCTTATCAAAGCTCTTCCATAAAATCTGCTCAATCAGCCACATCACATCCGAAAACCGCGCCGCCATGACTTCGCTGGTAAAATTGGACAGCGGCGCGGACTCGTCCATGACCTGCTTGTAGATTTCGGCGGGAATCACCCACAGTTCGGTATCCTTTTCCGCCTGAATGGTGATGTCAAACTGGATGGAGCGCATCATGCAGGAGGCCGAAAACAGGCACAGGTCGCGTTCAAACAGCCGGTACAGCGTGATTTCCCGCCCGTCCTCGGACAGGATGAAGGCCCTGAGCTGCCCGCTTTGAATGAGAAGCAGGCCAGTGCAATCCGCATCCGCATTATGAATCACATCGCCCCTGTGAACCTTGCGGCTGAAAGCGGCGGCTGACAGGGCCGCCTGCTGCCCGGGCGTAAGCCTCCCCCATATGGGGAAAAAGGATGAAACCTCCACGCAAATCCTCCTTGCTTCATCGGGTCGTAACGTATCTATTATATAATCATAGAAAAGAAAAGACAATCCAAACAGAAGATGAGCGCTCCTTGGCACAAGCGTTTTCCGAACGTATAATCTATCTATTCGATAGATAGGAGGGAGCCATGGAATACCTGGTCTTGGGTCTGCTGATCCTATCACCCATGACGGGCTACGAGGTGCAGCAGTTCATCCGAAAAAATCTGGCGCTGATCTGTTCGCACAGTGCGGGCAGCGTACAGACGGCACTTTCCAAGCTGGAGAAAAGCGGAAAAGTGGCATCCAGCGAAACGGTCGCGGGCAAGCGCCGCAAAAAAACGTTTTCCATCACCGAAGAGGGACGGGCCGCCTTTTCCGCCTGGGTTGCGCAGCCCATGCGGGCAGGGCGGGGAAAGAATATGGAACTGTCCCGGCTGTTCTTTGCCGGATTGGCCCGGCCGGAGGAACGGCTTGCCGCCATCCGGGACTACATCCGACAGATGGAGGATGCCAGAATCACGCTGTGCACGATCCGGGACCGTTTTGAGCAGCTGAAACGTCAGCAGCTTCCGCCCGGAAGCGACTGGCCGCAGATTCTGCGTTTTCAGGGATACACCATCGAGTACGGCATTGCCGCCGCCGCGTTTGAAATCGGCTGGTACAAACAACTGCTTAGCGAACTGGAGGAGCAACCATGAACATCCTTGTCTTGAATGCCAGCCCCAAGGGAAAGCAATCCACCACGGTGCACACCGCGCTGTACCTTGAGGCCCTGCATCCGGAGCACACCTTCACCTTTGTGCCGGTGGGCCAGCGGATAAAAAGCTATGAAAAGGACTTCACCCCGCTGCGAAAAGAGTTGGAAAAGGCGGAGCTGATTTTGTTCAGCTATCCGGTGTATACGTTTATCGCGCCCTATCAGCTGCACCGGCTGATGGAGCTCATCAAGGCGGACGGTGTGGATCTCTCCGGCAAGTTCGCCTCGCAGATCACCACCTCCAAGCACTTCTATGATGTGACCGCCCATCGCTATGTGGAAGAAAACTGCTGCGACCTGGGCATGAAGGTGGTGCGGGGCCTGTCGGCGGACATGGAGGATCTGCTCACCGAGCAGGGGCAGCGGGACGCAAGGGACTTTTTTGAGCAGCTTATGTTCTCCTGTGAGCACGGCCTGTTCGTCACGCCGCCCGTCCGGGCGCCGCATCATGAAACGGAGGTTTATTCTCAGACGCTTCCGTCCGTACCCAAAAGCGGGGAGAAGGACGTGGTCATCGTCACCAACTGCGCCCCCGGGGATGAAAACCTGCGGAATATGATCGCCGATTTCCGCGCTGCGCTGCCCTTCGAAAGCCGGGTGGTCAACCTGCGTGATTTTCCCTTTGACGGCGGCTGTCTGGGCTGTTTCGGCTGCGCGGTGACCGGGAAATGCGTCTACAAGGATGGCTTTGACGAATTTCTGCGCACCCGGATTCAAAACGCCGATGCCTTTGTCTATGCCTTCACCATCTCCGACCATTATACGCATTCCAGCTTCAAATGCTTTGACGACCGGCAGTTTTGCAACGGCCACCGCACCGTCACCCACGGCACGCCCATCGCCTATCTCATCAGCGGCGACTACCGCTACGAAAGCAACCTGCGCATGATTGTGGAGGCCCGCAGCGAGGTGGGCGGCAACTATCTGTGCGGCGTGGCCACGGACGAGGGCGATGCGGCATCCTCCATCCGGACCCTGGCCGGTTCGCTGGCCCTCGCGCTGGACAAGGGCCTGACCCGCCCCATGAACTTCTATGGCGTGGGTGGCATGAAAATCTTCCGGGACCTGATTTATGTCATGCGGGGCTTGATGAAGGCCGATCATAAATTTTACAAGGAACATGGCATTTATGATTTCCCGCAGAAGCAGAAGAAGCGCATCCTGCAGATGCAGCTGGTAGGCGCTCTGATTGCGATTCCGTCGGTACAGAAAAAGATGAAGGGGCGGATGAGCCAGTACATCATCGGGCCCTACGAAAAGGTCGTCAGGCAGGCAAAGGAAAAGAGGGGTTAACATGATTTTCTATTTTTCGGGAACGGGCAATTCAGCATGGGCGGCCCGGCAGCCGGCCCGCCTCACGGGCGGCGAGGCCTGTGATATCACCACTTTGACGCAAGTGCCGGACCTAAAGGCCGTTCAACAGATTGGCTTTGTCTTTCCGGTATATGCCTGGAGCGTACCGGAGGCCATGGCCGCCTTTGCAAAGCGGATGAAAAGGACCGGGGCCTTTGCTTTCGGCGTTTGCACCTGCGGCAGCGAGGCCGGGCTCGCCATGAAGCCTTTTCCAAATGCTATCCGCTCGACAGCAGCTACAGCCTGGTGATGCCCAACAACTACATCATCGGCTCGGATACCGACAGCGAGGAAGTGATTCTCAAAAAGATCGCTTCGGCCCGGGAAACGCTGAAGCAAATTGCCGGAGAGATCCTGCGCAAGGAGCGGGTATACCGCGTCCACGAGGGAGCCATGGCCGGAGTGAAATCCTATGCGGCCAACGCCGGTTTCAACCGCTTTGCCCGAAGCGCCAGGCCCTTCTTTGCCACGGACCGCTGCAACGGCTGCGGCCTGTGCGCACAACGGTGCCCGGCATCCGCCATCTCCATGAAGGATGGGAAACCCGTGTGGAAAGCGCAGTGCTACCAGTGCCTGCGCTGCATCAACGCATGCCCCAGGCAGGCCATCCAGTACGGCAAAGGCACCGAAGGGCGGCGGCGGTATACCATTTGGCCCTATCTCCCTCAGGAGGAAAAAGCCTGACAGGCCGGCGGGGTCGGAGACGGTTCGGACCGATTCCCATGGGCGGTATGCCGGGGCCGATATTCTCCGCACCTGTTCATCATGGCGCCTGCCGCGCATAGGATATCGGAGGTGATGTGTCCATGAAACGCACACATAGGTCTCTTTCCAAAAGGCTGCTGCTTGCGGCGGGAATCATCGTGCTGGTACTGGCCGTGGGCGCAGGGGCATTTTTCTGGTACGTATCCGACTACTATCGCGCGCAAGACACGGCCCTGGAGGTGCTGGCCCAGGGGACGGGCATTTCCGCGAGGGATGGATTGACCATTCTCTCTCCTTCCTATGCCACGGACACGGCGCTCATTTTCTATCCCGGCGCAAAAGTGGAGGCAGAGGCCTATTTGCCGCTGCTGGACCAGATTCGCAGCAAGGGCGTCACCTGTATTCTGGTTCATATGCCCTTTCATATGGCGATCTTCGATCCGGGCGCGGCGGAGGATGTGATACGGCAGTTTCCCCAGATCCGCCACTGGTATCTCGCGGGACACTCCATGGGAGGCGCCATGGCCTCGAAGTTTGCCGCGGAACATCCTGATATGGTGGAGGGGCTGATCCTTCTGGGCGCGTACCTCTATGGGGACTATCCGGCCGAGGATACTCTCACGGTTTACGGCTCGTTGAATCAAAGTGTGGAGGATCACATCGATTACACGGAAAACGTCGTGGAAATCGAAGGCGGCAATCATGCCCAGTTCGGCAATTATGGGCCGCAGAAGGGGGATCTGCCCGCCACCATCTCTGCACAGGACCAGCAGGCACAGACGGTAGAAGCGATTGCGAATTTTCTTGAAAAGCAGCGTCAAAAGGTAAAATGAGAAAATCGCTATCTTTATATGAAGCGTGCAGCAAAAATCCCGGCATAGCGGAAAGATGGGCCCTTGGCTTCTGCCCGGAAGCGCTGTTCCCCTGTCTCCGCGGCTCCGTGGGGAAACGGCACCAGGATTCGGACTCCCGTTAGAGACCTGCGCCCCTTCCCAGGCTCCCACCAAAACGATTGGTCGGCAGGATGAAAGCCGGAGCAAGGTTTGCTCCGGCTTTGCTGCCGTCAGATGGCGATGTTCAGCTGCAGCGAGTTTCGCAGGCGGTCGTGCCTTTATCGCTGATCGCTGATCGTGGCGCTGCTGTTGCTGCTCTGCAGCGCGGAAATCGGATCGTAAGGCGCTCCGGACGCCGTGCCCGAAAGCAGCGCGATATCCACTGCGTTTGCCGGAAGTCCCCAGGAATTGCCCGAGAACAGAAACGTCGCCTGGTCCACTACATAGCCGCGGGTGTTATACGCGACATTGTCCATGATCGTACCGGTGGAGCCGGGATTCAGATAGGCCGGCTGGCGCAGCGTATGGAACACATTGTTCCTCACCAGCAGGTTGGTCGCATTTCCCTGCGTTACACAGCCCCTGTTCACCACCCATGTCGAGGAATCGCCCGGCTGGGCAGGACCATAGATCTGGCAATTTAAAATCTGGTTTCCATCTCCGCCAATCTGAATGAATTCGACGGGATAGGGAGCATCGCTGGTCATCGTGAGGCCGTCGATCGTGTCGTCGCTACCGTTGCATAAAAACGGCACCACCGGAGCCTGCAGCAGGATCATGGCCCCGGCCCGGCCCCGAATGGTCAGTCCGGGCGTGCTGATCACCAGCTGCTGCGAAATGGGATAGGTTCCGCGCAAAACATGGATCACGCTGTCGGGCGGAGCGGCCGCCAGCGCCTGCTGGATGGTTTGGAACGGTGCCGCCTGACTTCCGTCTCCGCCCGGCGCCGCATCCGCCTGCACAAACAGCTCATAGGGGTTTGCGCCCAGGCTCCCGGTCGCCCCCGTAGGGCCCGTCGGCCCAGTAGCTCCTGTCGCGCCCGTGGGGCCTGTGGGTCCCTCCGTCCCGGCCTCGCCCGTGGGCCCCGTAGCGCCTGTTGCCCCCGTAGAACCGCTGGCTCCGGTAGCGCCCGTAGGACCGGGAAGCCCGGCCTCTCCCGCGGGCCCCGTGGGGCCGGGAAGTCCGTCAGCGCCCGTGGGTCCCGTGGGTCCCGGAAGTCCGGCTTCTCCCGCGGGACCTGTCGGGCCGGGCGCACCCGTCGCCCCGGTTGCGCCCGTCGGACCTGCGGGGCCGGGAAGTCCGGTAGCTCCTGTGGGGCCGGTAGGCCCGGTGACCGTACCGATCTGCTGACATGGTATGCAGCAGCTCGTAACACACCCCTTGCAATGACAATACATAGAAATGACCCCCTTCCATTCAAGTGTTTCCCCGCTCATGCTATGTGTCCGGAAATCCATGCGTTCCGCCTCCGTCCTTTGAGGGAGGGTATCAATGCCCGTTCAGGGAGAGGGTTGCCCAGTTCATGGACAAGGACCGGGAGACGGTGCCGGCGTTTGGTCCATGGTCGGATGCCCTTCCGGTTTGCTGAACGCATGCCGGGTTCCTATCATCGAAAGCCAAGGCTTTGCGTCCTGCCGTGGGCAGCGCAGAGGTAGAAAGCTACGGGTCCTCGCGTGCCGGCCCCGTTTATTTGACCGCAGGCCCAGAATGTGCTATAATAGTAAGCCGCATACGGCATAGCGGTGGGGTTGCGCCCTTTCGGGCCCGTTCCCGCCCCTGATTCGATAGAGAAAGGCTGATACGATGTCCGGACACAGCAAATGGGCTAACATTAAAATTAAGAAAGGCAAGACGGACGCTCTTCGCGGTAAGATTTTTACCAAGATCGGGCGTGAAATCGCCATCGCGGTGCGCGAAGGCGGCAGCAACCCGGACAGCAACTCCAAGCTGCGCGATGTGATCGCCAAGGCCAAAAGCAACAATATGCCCAACGATAATATCCAGCGTTCCATCAAAAAGGCCGCGGGTGAACTGGGCAATGTCGATTACGAAGAAATCACCTACGAGGGCTATGCCCCCGGCGGTGTGGCCGTGATCGTGGAAACCATTACCGACAGCCGCAACCGTACCGCCAGCGATGTGCGTCACTGCTTTGCGAAAAATGGTGGCTCCCTGGGCGTAACGGGCAGCGTGAGCTTCATGTTCGACAAGAAGGGCGTTCTGGTGATCGAGCGCACTCCGGATTCCGATGAGGACGAAATGATGATGACCGTGCTGGACGCGGGCGCCGAGGACATGCAGACCATGGACGACGCTTTCGAGGTCACCACCGATCCCAATGAGTTCTCCGCCGTGCGTGAGAAGTTGGAAGCGCAGGGGCTGACCTTCCTGAGCGCCGAGGTGCAGATGATCCCGCAGAATACCGTGGTCCCCGCGGACGAAGAAACGTTGCAGAAGGTGCAAAAGCTGCTGGAGATGCTGGAGGACAACGACGATGTGCAAAATGTCTGGCACAACGCCGAGTTGCCCGAAGAGCCGGACGAGGAATAAAACAGGCTCAACTCAACCAAAGAGTACGGCCCGCGATTTCTGAATGAATCGCGGGCCGTTTTATATCCGGCGTCATTTGCAGAAGATGCAGTTTCGCCTGTTTTCCTTCAATAGCTTGAGGTATCCTGTTCCCTTATTCCACCACATCAAAGCTCTGGCTTTCCAAAAATTCGCTGAGCACCTGGCGGCTGTATTCAAAATCCACCTGACGTGTAGCCATTCCTGCATACGTAATGGGTTGCATGGCCTCCTCCGGGGGCATCTGAATGCCTTCCGGCTCCACGCCCCGCAGTTCCAGAGCATACCCCGCCGCTTCCAGCAGGTCGGCCATGCTCATGTTGGTGGTAACGATGTTTTCCGATACGGTGGTAATCAACTGCAACGCATCGTCCAGCGAAGCCTGGGCATACTTGCCCGCCAGTGTGCTCAGCACCGTGCGGATGCGCCGCGTGCGGCCCGAATCGCCGTCGCCGCCTACCTTGCGGATGCGCATGTAGATCACCGCCGCATGCCCCGTAAACAGATAGGTGCCTGCCTTGTCCATGCTGGGGGTGGTGGCGTCGCGGGCGATGCGGTAGCGATTGAGGTAGTCCGCCTCCGCGTCGGTCACGGTGATGTACACGCCGCCCATGGCATCGATGATGGTCTGCACGTTATCCATGCTGAAGATAATGTACTTGTCTACCTTTGTACCAAAATGCGTGCTGACGGTTTCGCACAGCGCTTCAGGCCCATAGTTTTTGGCGATGTAGGTGAACCGCCCAATCCCGCCGTCCGGCCGCTTGACCAGCATTTCGCGGGTGAAGGTGGTCAGCATCACGCGCTTGGCGTCCACATCCAGCGTGACCATGAGCACACCGTCAGTGTTGCCAAGGTTGCTGGCGCTTCCCTCCCACGTGTCCACACAGGCCATCAGATAATGGTACTGGCCTGCGCGTGGCTCCGGCAGGGTATCGTAATCCAAAGGATAGATCTCGCGCGGCGTATCCGCCAGCGCGCCAGCCATCGTGCCCATTAACAGCAGCACCGCTGCCGCCGACTACGAAGCCTCCGACCTGCTGTGGGGCAAATGCACCACCGTGGCAACGAACAACGCAAGCATCAGCATGAAGCACTGCATGAGCCAAATCACCGTCACCCTCTCCGCAGGAACCGGCTACTCCTCCCTGCCCGCCATCGACAAGGTAGAACTGCTCTGCTCCGCAGGCTTCGCCCTCAGCGGCACGTGGAATCTGGAAGACGGCAAAGTAACAAAGGCTAATGATGCCGCTGCCACCGACGCTGCAACTGCATCTACCACCTCCATCACCACCTACGCCCACAGCGTTGCAGGTGCCACCACCTACCGCGCCATCGTGCTGCCGGGTCAGGCATTCACCAATAGCTCCCAATTCGTAAAAGTCACCTCCGGCAGCAACACCTACACCTACTATCTGGCTATGAGTTCCAGCGAAAACCTCACTACCGAGGCCAACAAAACCTACAACTTCGACCTCAGACTGAACAAGGCCGGGCTGACGCTGAAAGGGATTACCATCGCCGCATGGGACACAGATGAAATAGAAGGGGATGCAGGCATGGACATTGGAAACTGATGGACAATGAACGATGAAGAATGAATAACCGAGAACGAAAACTGTTCTTAAACATGGAGGGTACGGAGACACTGTACCCTCCATTTTTGTATCTTGCGCCATGTTTAACCCCTCAATAAAAACTTTAAGGTTATGATTATCGGAGTACCTAAAGAAATCAAGAACAACGAGAACCGTGTAGGAATGACCCCTGCCGGAGTAGCCGAGTTGGTGAAACGCGGTCATACGGTGTATGTGCAAGCCTCGGCAGGCGCAAACAGCGGTTTCTCTGACGATGATTACATCGCCGTAGGTGCACAAATGTTGCCAACCATTGAAGACACGTATGCCATAGCCGACATGATTGTCAAGGTAAAGGAGCCCATCGCACCGGAGTACAAACTGATAAAAAAGGGACAAGTGGTATTCACCTATTTCCACTTCGCTGCCGATAAATTGCTGACCGAAGCCATGATAGCAAGCGGCGCCGTCTGCATCGCCTACGAAACGGTAGAGAAAGAAGACCGCTCACTTCCGCTGCTTACCCCCATGAGCGAAGTGGCGGGACGCATGGCCACCCAGGTAGGAGCACGCTTCCTCGAAAAACCCCAAGGCGGCAAAGGGAAACTGATGGGTGGCGTGACGGGTGTACGCCCCGCACGCGTACTTATCCTGGGCGGCGGCATTGTGGGCACCAATGCCGCACAAATAGCTGCCGGAATGGGTGCCGAGGTACTGATTGCCGACATCAACCTTCCCCGCCTGCGCTACCTCAGTGAAGTGATGCCCAAGAATGTAAAAACACTCTATTCTTCCCTTCACAATATCAAAATGGAATTACCTACAATAGACCTCGTAATAGGGTCTGTCCTTATCCCCGGTGACAAAGCGCCTCATCTCATCACCAAAGAAATGCTGAAAATGATGAAGCCCGGCACCGTACTCGTAGACGTTGCCATCGACCAAGGCGGATGTTTCGAAACCTCCCACCCCACCACGCACAGCGACCCTACCTACATTGTGGACGGAATTGTACACTACGCCGTTGCCAATATCCCCGGCGCCGTACCCTTCACCTCCACCATGGCACTGACAAATGCCACCCTGCCCTACACCGTTGCCCTGGCATGCAAAGGCTGGAGACAAGCCTGCAAGGACGATCCGGCTCTGGCGTTGGGATTGAACGTAGTGGAAGGCAAGGTAACATACAGAGCTGTAGCCGATGTCTTCGGGCTGAAATATGAGGCGATTGAGTTATAAGTTATAGAGGGTGTCTCATCTGTGTGCCATCAACCGTTTTGACACCCTCAATCTCCAAACAAAGAATCCTTCTTCCTCGCATACTCCCACCACATGGCGAGCAGTGTGATGCAGAGGTTGAAAATAAACGGGAATTCCTTGGAACTAGTGTGGAACAAGGTCTGAAAGAAGTCTGTAATGAACGGGGACAATAGAATCGCCAGATAATTCATTACCATTACAAAGGCCAGTGCCAAAGTTGTTTTTTCCGGTATAGCCGTATCTACTGTCTCGTCATAAATCAGCGGTTGAATGACACCATATCCCAAACCAACCAACATACATCCCGGTATTATCAGCCATTCTTTAGGCGAAATCCATATCAAAAGCAAACCCGCTGCAATGAACAAAAGGCTGTAAAACTTTGTGTGTTTCCCCATCCACTTCACGATATGCCCCAGGAAGAAACCCGGAGCCATAATGGCAAGGAAGAATAAGGAGATCATCAATCCGGAATTTCCGCTGGAGAAGTGATGGGCCTCCATCAAAAAAGGCAAGTCAAAAGTAACCGCCAGCACTACATACGTAGTGACGCCATAAAACAGCATCAACTGTAGCAGATGGCAGATATGGATGCCGTATTTACCGGGAACCGCACGCTTGGATTCCTCCGGAACAACGGCAGCTGTATCTTCTGCTATCTGCGGCTGACCGGTATCCCCCTTCAAATATCCGACAAGCAGCAGAGAAACCAACGGAAGCAGGTATACCACGAAAGGCAAGTGCCAGTTTACCAGTCACCGCCGTTGCCACAACCAGCGTCACATTGGTAATGGCAGAACTGTAACCAAACTGCTTCACCCGATATTCCCCCGTGAAATAGCGTGAAACCAGACCGGTGGACAACGGAATAATCACCCCCGAACCGATGCCGAGCAAAGCACTGACCACCATCAACTGCCACATTTTGTCCGAAAAAAGATAAAGTACCCCACTGGCGGCAAACATCCAAAGTCCCACTTTCAGCAGACGCACAAAGTCACGTTTCTCGGCCAGCTTGCCCGCCAACAGCACAAAAGGAATTATCAGCAGCGAAGGCAGGGAGGTAAGCATCTGTATATCCAGTTCTGTGGCATATGGAAAAATGGTAGTAAGCTGTCCCAAAATAGGTGATACGGCCAATCCCGGCAAGGAAGTCAATGCAGAGACTGACCAAATGCCGACAAGCGTGATAAGGGGGATTGTACCCCTTCCGGTATTGATTTTCATATAGTAGTATATTAATTAAATGAATAATGTGGGAACAACAAACCTACCTTCAGAATGTTCGTTTTTTAAGATTTTACTACGCTGCCCTTTAATAAACGCCAAATAATGCAAACCCCCGGAACTTTCATCCGCAAACCCCGTTGTTGTGGGAAATTCGACGGGGAAAAGCCCCGCCGCCTAAACCTTTAAAAAACTTATTAATATGGAAGATTTGAATTTCAGAAAAGGAGATGCAAAAACTGAAGTATTCGGTTCAAACCGTATGTTACAACCCTCACCCGTAGAAAAGATTCCCGACGGACCTACTACCCCGGAAATCGCCTATCAGATGGTGAAAGACGAGACCTTCGCCCAAACGCAGCCTCGCTTGAATCTGGCTACATTCGTCACTACCTATATGGACGAATATGCAACCAAGCTGATGAACGAAGCCATCAACATCAACTACATCGATGAAACCGAGTATCCCCGCATCGCCGTAATGAACGGTAAATGTATCAACATCGTTGCCAACTTGTGGAACTCTCCTGAAAAAGATACCTGGAAAACAGGCGCGCTCGCCATCGGTTCTTCCGAAGCGTGTATGCTGGGCGGTGTAGCTGCATGGCTGCGCTGGCGTAAGAAACGTCAGGCGCAAGGCAAACCGTTCGACAAACCAAACTTCGTTATTTCAACTGGTTTCCAGGTGGTATGGGAAAAATTCGCCCAATTGTGGCAGATTGAAATGCGTGAAGTGCCTTTGACACTGGACAAGACCACGCTCGACCCCGAAGAAGCCTTGAAGATGTGTGATGAGAACACCATCTGTATCGTGCCTATCCAAGGCGTTACATGGACAGGACTGAACGATGACGTCGAAGCCCTCGACAAAGCCCTC
>OHRT01000281.1_pt1 | contig 21102 bp, 22 predicted proteins | sample 1578521 | NCBI WGS metagenome assembly OHRT01 (sample SAMEA3879537, study PRJEB24766) | human gut metagenome | biome: human-associated habitat; feature: feces | place: USA | collected 1985/1987
GTGGGCTGCGCCATCGCGTATCCCGTTCTGAAGAAGTTCCATGACTGCGGCGCAGAGGTCCACGCTGTGGTGGGCTTCAAGAACAAGGACGTGGTCATTCTCGAGGACAAGTTCAAGGCCGTCTCCTCCGTGCTGAAGGTCTGCACCGATGACGGCTCCTATGGCCAGAAGGGCCTGGTCACCGAGGCCCTGAAGCAGCTGCTGGACGCCGGCAACCAGTATGACGAGATCTTCGCCATCGGCCCCATGGTGATGATGAAGTTCGTCTGTAAGACCACCGCCCCCTATGGCGTGCCCACCACTGTGTCCATGAGCCCCATCATGATCGACGGCACCGGCATGTGCGGCGGCTGCCGCCTGACCGTTGGCGGCGAGACCAAGTTTGCCTGCGTGGACGGCCCCGACTTCGACGGCCAGCAGGTGGACTGGGATCTGGCTGTCAAGCGCAACCAGATGTATCACGATTTCGAGGTGCGCAAGCACGAGGAAGTCTGCAATCTGTTCAAGCAGGAGGTAAAGTAACATGGCTGCCAAGATCAATATGCGTCTGGATAAGAACGAGATGCCCTCTCAGGACCCTAACGTCCGGAATAAGAACTTCCTGGAGGTGGCCCTGGGCTATACCGAGGAACAGGCCCTGGACGAGGCCGCCCGCTGCCTCCACTGCAAGAATCATCCCTGCGTGGACGGCTGTCCCGTGAACGTCCGCATTCCCGAGTTCATCGCCAAAATCGTGGAGCGGGATTACGAGGGCGCTTATCAGGTCATCCACCAGACCAGCTCCCTGCCCGCCGTGTGCGGTCGCGTCTGCCCCCAGGAGAGCCAGTGCGAGATGCACTGCGTCCGGGGCAAGAAGGGCGACCCCGTGGGCATCGGCCGTCTGGAGCGTTTTGTGGCCGACTGGCACAACGCCCACAGCACCGAGGCCCCCGAAAAGCCCCAGCCCAACGGCCACAAGGTGGCGGTGGTGGGTTCCGGCCCTGCGGGCCTGACCTGCGCCGGCGACCTGGCCAAGAAGGGGTATGAGGTCACCGTGTTCGAGGCTCTGCACCTGGCCGGCGGCGTGCTGGTTTACGGCATCCCCGAGTTCCGTCTGCCCAAGAGCATCGTCCAGAAGGAAGTGGACGGCCTGAAGGCCATGGGCGTGAAGGTGGAGACCAACACCGTGGTGGGCCGCACCATCACCATCGACGAGCTGATGGAGGAGAACGGCTTCGAGGCCGTGTTTGTGGGCTCCGGCGCGGGCCTGCCCATGTTCATGCACATCCCCGGCGAGAACCTGAAGGGCGTGTACTCCGCCAACGAGTTCCTGACCCGCATCAACCTGATGAAGGCCTATCGCCCGGATTCCGACACTCCCATCATGGACCTGAAGGGCAAGAAGGTGGCCGTGGTAGGCGGCGGCAACGTGGCCATGGACGCCGCCCGCTGCTCCAAGCGCCTGGGCGCCGACGTGTATGTGGTGTATCGCCGGGGCATGGAGGAGCTGCCTGCCCGTCATGAGGAGGTGGAGCACGCCATCGAGGAGGGCGTGGTGTTCAAGACCCTGAACAACCCCGTCCAGATCAACGGCGACGAGCAGGACTGCGTCAAGAGCATGACCTGCATCGAGATGGAGCTGGGCGAGCCTGACGCTTCCGGCCGCCGCCGCCCCGTGGAGAAGAAGGGCAGCGAGTTTGAGCTTCCCGTGGACGCTGTGATCATGTCCCTGGGCACCACTCCCAACCCCCTCATCAAGTCCACCACCAAGGGCCTGGAGGTCAACAAGAAGGGCGGCATTATCGTCAACGAGGACGGCCTCACCTCCCGCCAGGGCGTGTACGCCGGCGGCGATGCCGTCACCGGTGCGGCCACCGTGATCCTGGCCATGGGCGCAGGCAAGCTGGGCGCCAAGTCCATCGACGAGTACCTGAGCAACAAGTAAATCTACGCCTTACATAAAGGGCGGCGCTGCCTGGCAGCGCCGCCCTTTTTATAGCTTATTTCTTCAGCTCGTCCACCATCTGGTGATAGCCCTTGGCCATAAACGCCAGGTCAGAGGCGATGGCGATATAGGACGCGCCCAGGTCCCGGTATTCCCGGGCGGCCTCCGTGGTGCCCACGAAAATGCCGAACGGGCTATATCATAAAGGAACGGGGACACCCCGAAAAACACAGGCAAGAGCGCCGTTTGCGGCTCAGACGGACAGAGAGCGGAGAAAGCGGGCGGAGATGAAAAGCATTCAAAGAGTTTTCGGAAGCAGTTCCGATTTACACCCCGTTTTTCTCCTATTTGTGAGAGGGCGTTTTCGGACAGCGCAAGCGCCGGACTGCCCTGTCAGAAAACAGGAAAGGAGTTTTGCCACATTCTACACCAACCGACTGCAAAATTCAATGCGGAAAGGAGCCGCCGCATGAAAAACGAAATCAGGAACAGGGAACTCCACGCACTCGACGACGGGTGCGGACAGTTTTCAAGGCGCATCGGCTCCACCACCTACCTTGTGACCGTCCGTTTCAGCGGAAAGGGCAAGGAAACGTTTGAGGACAAAATTCTGCGCCTGATCGAAAAGGAGGCGAGGAAAACTGCCTGACCCCGTATGTGCCGCAAAGGAGGCGTTGAGCCGGAAAGAGGGAAGCATGAACAACGAAAAACTGACAATCCTTTATGAGCGGTTGAGCCATGAGGACGGGCGGGAAAACGAGAGCCTGTCCATTGAGAACCAAAAAACCTATCTGGAGGAATACGCCCTCCGAAGCGGCTTCAAAAACCTCGTCCACAGGACGGACGACGGCTGGAGCGGGACGCGCTGGGACAGACCGGGCTTTTTGCAGATGACGGAGGATATTTCGCGCGGCAGCGTGGGGCAAATCCTGATAAAGGATATGAGCCGCCTGGGGCGTGACCATCTGCGCGTGGGCTTATTTCTGGAACAGCTTCGGGAAATGAACGTCCGGCTGATCGCCGTTGCGGAGGGCATCGACACCGCCAAAGGCGAGGACGATTTTATGCCCTTTCGCAATATCCTTGCGGAGTGGCACGCAAGAGACACCAGCCGCAAAATCCGGGCGATATTCGGCGCGAGGACGGCGGCGGGAAACCATGTTACGGGCGCATTGCCCTACGGCTACCTCCACGACCCGAATGATCGTCAGAAATGGATCGTGGACGAGGAAGCCGCTCCCGTTGTAAAGCGGATATTCCGGAGCGTGATTGCGGGAAAGAACATCGCAAAAATCACGGAGGAACTGACCGCCGAGCGGATACTGACACCCAACGCCCATTGGAAAAGCATCGGCGAAAGGACGAGCCGCGGGGCGCACAATGCAGACCCGTATAAATGGTCGAGCGCCACCGTCATCAACATCCTCAAGAAAGAGGAATATATGGGCTGGAAAGTCCTGAACAAGACGGGAACGGAAAACTATAAATCCAAGCAGCGGAAACCCACCCCCGAAAACAGGCTTGTATTCAAGGACGCGCACCCGCAGATCATTGACGAAGAAACATGGAACATCGTTCAGCGGCTGCGGGGAACGAAGCGGCGTGTTTACAAGCTGGACGGAGAGCCAAATCCTCTGACGGGCGTTCTCTATTGCGCCGACTGCGGCGCAAAGATGTATCACAAGCGGGGAACCTCCGGGCGACCCGACCACCCCCACCATGAGTATGTGTGTTCCGGCTACCGCCACTATTCCAAGTCCTGCACCTGCCATTATATCCGCGTGGAAGTTGTGGAGCAGCTGATACTGGACGCGATACGGCGGGCAAGCAGATACGCCATTGAAAACGAAGCCGCATTCATTCAGCGTGTGCGGGAGGAAGCGGCGCTGCAACAGGAAGCGGCGGTCAGGGAGAGCCGCAGAAAGCTGACAAAGGGCAAACGCCGCCGCGAGGAAATCAGCCGCCTGATCAAAAAGCTGTACGAAAGCTACGCCGCCGATAAAATCCCCGAAAACCACTTTTCCGAACTGCTGACGGGCTATGACGCCGAGCAGAAAAACCTCGATACGGAGCTTGAACGGCTGCAAGCCGAGATAGACCGCTACAACACCGACAGCGTGAGAGCCGACAGGTTTTTGGAGCTGGTAAAGCGGCACACGGAGTTTACCGAGCTGACCCCCACCCTTTTGAATGAATTTGTGGAAAAGGTGGTCGTCCACGAAGCAGTCAAAATCGAGGGAAAGCGGACGATGCAGGTGGACATCTACCTGAACTTTATCGGCAAATTCGACCTGCCGGAGCAGGAAGCGGCACAGGCGGCAACGCCCGAAAAGAAAAGGAAGAAGAAGCTGCGCCGCGAGATGAGCGAGGAACAGCGGGAAATCCTGAGAAAGCGCGACAAGGAGCGGTACGCAAGAAAAACAGCCGCAAAGAAAGCCGCCGAGGAAGCGGCAAGAGCGGAGATCCTCAAAGGCACAGCCTACGAGCTGCCGCCGCAGGAAAGCGAAATGCAAAGAAGAGCATAACCGAACAGGGAAACGAAAAAACGGCTTGCCAACCCAAGGGGCGAGCCGTTTTCCCGTTCCCGAAAGGGGCGTTTCCCCATCGCTTCCCTTCCCATCCCATCCATTTCAAATCCAATAAACGAAAGGAGCTTTTACACATGGCAAAGACCAAAATCGAAAAAATCGCAGGCATCGAGGAAGAAATCCGACAGCTTGAAAACAAGCGCAAACAGCTTGTGCAGGCGCAGAAAGTGCAGGAGCGCAAGGACAGGACGAAACGCCTTTGCAAACGCATGGGGCTGTTTGAAAGCCTGCTGCCCGAAAGCATCTCCCTGACTGACGAGCAGTTTCAAATCTTCCTTGAAAAGACTGTCCTCACCGAGCAGAGCCGCCGCATATTGGACGGATTGACCGCACGGCGCGTAGCGGACGGGGACGCGGACGAGGGCAGCGGAGCGAGGGAACGCGGCTAACGCCGCCCTCCCCCTACCCGAAGGGCGCACTTATATACCACATAACCGTGGTATCGTGCGGTCTTGCAGACGGCGTTTTGCGCCTGCCGGCACAAAAGGAAACGGCGGGTAAACCCGCAGAAAGGAGCGCGGCGCATGGCGATTTACCATTGCAGCATCAAAATCATCTCCCGCGGCAAGGGCAAGTCCGCCGTTGCCGCAGCCGCCTACCGCAGCGGCGAAAAACTCGTCAACGAATATGACGGAGCGATTCACGACTACACCCGCAAGGGCGGTATCGTCCACACCGAAATTTTACTGCCCGACAACGCCCCGCCCGTCTTCTCTGACCGCTCCGCTCTGTGGAACGCTGTGGAGAGAATTGAGAAAGCAAAAAACGCCCAGCTTGCGCGGGAGATTGAAATCGCCCTGCCCCACGAACTGACGCGGGAGCAGGGCGTTTCTCTTGTGCGGGAGTATGTGAAGGACAACTTTGTGGCGGCGGGAATGTGCGCCGACGTTTGCTTACACGACAAGAACGACGGCAACCCCCACGCCCATATCCTGCTGACCATGCGCCCCATTGAGCAGGACGGCGCATGGGGCGCGAAGCAGAAAAAGGAGTATGTTCTTGATAAGGGCGGCAACAAAATCTACGACCCGAAAAAGCGGCAGTACAAATGCAAGTCCGTTCCCGCCACCGACTGGAACGAGCAGACCAAAGCGGAGGAATGGCGGGCGGCATGGGCTGAAATCTGCAATTCGTATCTTGAAAAGGGAAATCATACCGAGCGGATAGACCACCGCAGCTATGAGCGGCAGGGAATAGACCTGATCCCCACCGTGCATCTGGGTGTAGCCGCCTTTCAGATGGAGAAGCGCGGAATCCGCACGGAGCGGGGAAACATCAACCGCGAAATCGAAGTCACAAATCAGAAGCTGCGGCAGTTGAAAGCCCGCATTTCCAAGCTGCAAAGCTGGCTGAAAGAGGAAGCGGCGAACACCGAGCCGCCCACTCTTGCAGAGGTGATACAGGGTATCCTTTCGCGGCGGGAGCAGACGGGAAAACCGGGCTGTTATACCGCCGTCAACAATCTGAAAGCGGCGGCAAAAATGCTGAACTTCCTGCAAGAGAATCAGATCGTGGATATGGACGGCCTGACGGAAAAAATGGCGGGTATGTTCAGTGAGCAGCGCGAAATATCCGAAAAGCTGAAACCCATCGACAGGCGGCTGAAAACCCTTGACGGGCATATTTCAAACGCCGAGAAGTATTTGAAGTACCGCGAGGTTTACGGGAAATACAGGCGGCAGCCGCCGAAAAAGCAGGAGGCGTTTTACGAAGCGTACCGCATGGAGCTGACCCATTACGAAGCCGCAGGACGCTATCTTGACGGCGTGATGAACGGCAGGACGGGCATTCCGCTGAAAGCATGGAAAGCGGAGCAGGAGAAGCTGACCGCCGAGCGGAAGGAGCTGTCCCGCCGCTATCTCGCACTGAAAGACGAGGTAAAGGAAGCGGAGCATATACGGAAGGGTGTTTACGCGATCCTGCGGGAGGAAAACCGCAACGCGCAGCCTACGCACAAGCAAGACCTTGACCGCTGAAAAGACAGAGCAGCGGGACGGTAAAGCCCGTCCCGCCGCTCGTGTTTTTTCGTTGGTTTAGTTTGACAAACTTGAATTTGCTTACTGCATCGCAATCTTATATAAAGATAGCCAACAAGATATCAGCTATTAAATGAGCAGCTCCATGAGCAATCATCGCATAGAATATGCCAAATTTCCTATATAAGTATCCAAAAGCTAACCCTATTCCTCCGTTAAATAAGAAGCATCGCAATACGATTAATGGTGTTAGTGTTGTCATTGCCATCGTGCTTGGAAGATGCCCCGCAGCAAATAACAAAGCAACAATAACATTCGCAATAATATGTACTTTTTCCGGAATAACCTTATTCTCCATGAGCATTACTTTTGAGGCTATTAAAACAAGTAATGACATCAGAAACAATCTCATTATTATTTCTTCAGTTACGCCACCAGTCAATAAGCCTGCCAGTATTTTCGAAATGGCAGGAGCAGCTTCATATTGTTCGTATACCCAGCTGTTTAAGGATCCGAATATTAGTTTATCTCCGGGAAACAATATTAGCGCCGATGCAACTGTAATAACAGCTGTCATTACAATCGCCTGTTTGTCATATTTAAATTCTTTCCACAGATTAACTTTCTGGGAGATAATCAATCCTATAAATGCAAGTATTCCCCCAAACACAACGCCATACTGTAGCAATGTAGAAATTACCAGCAAGTTTTTAGATACATTTTGCTCTTGTAGTCTATTCAGCATATCAGGTGATAGTGTGTCGTATACATATAACCCTGTACAATATCCCCCAATTAAACTGGCAACTAAGACAAACAATAGAAATATCCAGTTTTCCTTTAAAATCTTTTTTATCATTGTGTGTTACCTCTCATTTATAGTATCAAAGCCAGTGTATCAAATAAATACGACCAATTCTACCGCTCAACAAAAGAAAACTGTTAATAAAAAAGCACTTGACAAAACGCTTTATGACCAACTGTTTCAAGTTTAGCACAATTCTGTGAATATTTCTATCATTTTCGTTCTTTATAGAGCAATATATATTTCACCCGTTCCGACTATCCGGACCGTCAAGGGACGAGTCGTATTTTTCCGCGCACAGCACGAAAAAATCTCCACTCTTAACCCCTTGACCGTCCGGATTTTTGCCGCTGCCTTTTCGCCGCCGAAAACGGGGAACAGGATTTTTACAACCCTGCACCCCGCTTTCGTCCGCTTCATTTTAGCGGCAAAACCGTCTGCACTTGCACGGCGTTCACTGTCGGCTTTTGCGGGGCTTCGCGCCCCGCACCCCCGACCTCAAACAAGGAACAGAAGCAGCCTTACAGCGCGGGAAAGCGTGTGAATATGGAGTGTTTACCCTTGCCACAGCCTCTTTTCCGAGGTGGGCAGGGGTTTTATATTCCCTGCCCCAAAAAGGCGTTTCAGCCGTCCGCAGAGCGCATTTTCAGCCTTTTTCTCTGCCTGCTTCCCCTTAATCATATAGCTTTTCCCTACCCCTAAAAAGTTCCTCTTGACAAAAACCCCAAGGGCTTTTTGTTTGCGTTGCAGGTATCAATGACCTGCCGCACCACCTGCTGGACCTCCGGATGGGCCGGATCCCCGGGGTATCCCAGAGACTGGCTGATATCCATAGGGCCGATGAACAGCACGTCAATATCCTCCCGGCGGCACAGCTCCTCCGTGTGGGCGGCGGCGCAGCTTTTCCTTCAGCTCCCGGGCAATCATTTGACGTACTCCTCCCGTTTGGGGGTAAAGATATCGAAGTTCACCAGAACCTCATCGCCCACCACCTCGGCATAGTGCATCAGATTGGGAGGGATCACCAGCATGCCGCCGGGAGTCAGACGGAACACCTGGTCCTCGATGTGGTAGTCGCACACGCCGGCGGCGATGTAAGCGATCTGCTCATAGGGATGCTTGTGGGGCCGGGGCTCATGGTGGGGCTGCAGCTCGTTCATGGCGAAGGTAGCGCCCTCGCCGGTGAAGGCCTTGCGGCGCACGCCGGGGCGCACCTCAGTCCAGGGCAGGTCCGCCCAGTTGGCACAATTGTAAATCATAACAGGTTCCTCCTTGATAAAATGTTCGTCCGGCCGGTCAGCGGGTCTCCAGGCCCAGCAACCAGGCGGGATTGTGATAGGTCATGACCTCCATCTGCTCCTGGGTGAGGCCGCAGGCCTCCTGCAGCATGGAGATGAAGCGCAGCAGACCCTCCACGGGGCTGCCGTTGCCGTTCTGGCCATAGTCGGAGTCCACCACGATCTTGTCCAGACCCACGGCGGCCACGATGTTCCGGGCCTCCTCGATCTCGTTGGAGTGGAACTTGGAATCCGGCACAAAGGCCACGGCGTTCAGCTCAATATAGGCCCCCAGGCGGCTCCAGGCCACCATATCCTCCAGGGAAGCGCCGATCATATAGTGGGGATGGTTCACCAGAATGCGCTGCACGCCCCGCTCCACGGCGGCATGGATCAGCGCGTCGATCTCGTCCCGGCTGCCGTGGCCGGTGGCCAGGATCACGTCGGGATGAGCCGTCAGATAGTCCAGCACCTCCAGCACCTGGGGCTGCAGGCTGCCGTCCTCCTGCAAGTACATGATGGGCTTTTCCGCCACGCTCATGCCCTTGCTGGCGGGGAAAGCCACGCCCTTGCCGGAGTGCATGATCTTGTGCCGCAGGGCGGACACCGTGGGCATCCACACCAGCTTTGCGCCCATGGCCACGGCGGCGTCCACCGCCTTCAGATTGATGCCGCCCACGGAGTTGTTCAGGGCGATGCCGCCGAACACCCGGCAGCTGCCGTCGCCCACATACTTTTCGGCGATATAGGCCGACAGCATGGTGGGGCAGTAGTGGTCCTTCACCACAAAGGCGGAGAAGTGGTGCTGCTGAGCCTCCAGCAGCATTTGCGCCGCATCCACGGCCCGGGGCATTACGGACGGGCCTGCATGGGCGTGCAGATCAATAACTTTCATGGAAATTGCCTCCTGAATTGGATTTTATTCGTTGCTTTCCCGGATACGCACCGCGCCCCGGCCGCAGCTGTGAGCGCACAGACCGCAGCCGCTGCATGCCTCCGGGTGATGGACCGGCTGCCCGTTTTCCCGGGTCATGCCGCCAAAATAGCAGGTGGTGACGCAGGGCGTCCCCTGGCATCCGGCGCACAGCTCCGTCTGCACCTCCACCTGGCGGCGGGGCAGGCTGCCCAGGTTTTGATAGGTGACGATGCCATCGGCGGTGCGGCCCACCAGGGCATCGGCGTCCGTGCCCTTCCGGCGCAGCAGAGCCTCAAAATTCTCCACCAGCTGCCGGGCATAGGCCGGGCCCCGCAGCATCATGCTGGACCCCACCTCCACCAGCCGGGCGCCGCAGCTGATGAGGTCATAGATATCCCGGGCGGTGTCGGCGCCGTTGCCGCCTACGATGGTGACCTCCGGAGCCGCCCGGCGCACCCGGGCGATGTTGGCCAGGGAGATGGGCTTCATCCACGGGCCGCCCAGGGCCGCCCAGCCCCCCAGCACCGGCGCATCCGTCTCCGGATCCACCATCAGGCCCTGATACCGGTGCATCACCGTTACCGCCCGGATCCCGGCGGCATACAGGGCCTGCACCAGGGCGGCCACGCTGTCCACCTGGGGGGTCAGCTTCACAATAACGGGGATGGACACCGCCTGCTGCACCGCCGAAGCGATCTGACAGCACAGCTCCGGCGACTGGCCGATGAGAAAGCCCAGCTTTCCCTTGGACGCCTCGCCGTGGGGGTTGCCCATGTTCAGCTCAATGGCGTCGAAGCCCAGCTGCTCCATCTGCCAGGCATAGCTGACCCAGTTTTCCAGGGCGCTGGCGGCAATGCTGCCGATGACCACCACGCCGTGGCGGCGGCCGATGTGCAGCAGCTCCGGAGCCTTCCGGGCAAAGTCCTCCATGGACAGCATGGAGCCGCCCCGGGAGAAGAAGTAGTACTGCTCCGGATAATCGCCGGTCACGGGCTTCTGGTCCATGCCGGTGATGTGGATGCGGGCAATGCCCGCGTCCTGCAGGGCCGGGGCATCGGTAACGGACTTGGTGACGATGCCGCCGACGCCGCTGGCGGCGAAGTCCTCAAACCGGCCTGCCGTGCGGGCGATGTCGGTGGACGCCACGATAATGAGGCTTTTAAAGCGCAGCCCCAGCGCTGAAATTTCCGGCATTCGCCTGTCCTCCTTTGTGGGGATTTGTCGGGCTGTGAAGCGCGCTTCTCAGCCTCGGTCTGTCGATAAAAAATCCTGTAGGGCGGGGCCCATGTGCCCCGCCGCATATACCGGTGATCTGCCGGTATACCCGCCGTAGGGGCGGACGACTCTGTCCGCCCTGAAAATTCCTGCGTATCAGGAACAGGGAAAACGGATTGCCGCGCCAGCCTGCGGCTGGCTCGCAATGACAGACCTTTTGGATAATCGCAGGCTGCGGAGCACCGCTCCGCAGCCTGCAGGAAGTTTATTGGGCTGCGGGAGAGGATCTTGTCCACCATGCCCACGCCGGTCTTGATGGCGGCCACCACGGCGGCGATCACGCACACCAGAATGACGCAGGCCTGCCACACGTTGGGGGTCTTGCGGGTTCTTTCTTGTTTCATTTCAGTTTCCTCTCTCTATACATTTGTTGAAATGGCTGAACCGTTTTTCTTACTTGCTGCGCAGGTCCCGGACGCACTGTCCGATCCGGCGCAGGCCCTCCTGGCAATCCTCATAGGAGGTGGCGTAGGAGATGCGCAGGTGATTTTCGCCGTTGCGGCCGAATTCCACGCCGGGAACCGTTGCCACGCCGTACTGCTCCAGCAGCAGCTCGGCAAAGGCGAAGCTGTCCATGCCGAATTCGCTGATGTCCGGGAACAGATAGAAGGCTGCCTGGGACCGGCTGCAGGGGATTCCCAGCTCCTGCAGGCCGTTATACAGCAGCAGCCGGCGGCGGTCGAATTCCCGCAGCATCTGGTGCAGACTGTCCTGGGGACCCTCCAGAGCGTTGGCTTTTTCCAGCACGCGCCGGATGCCGGTAAAGGGCACCCGCTTCATCTTTGCGGGTTCGACATCACGCATCTGCGTCATACCTCCTTTTCAGGATACGCTTTTAGTTTGTTTCGCTATTTACCACACGTTTTTAGAATAATATTACAACACCGCTAAGATAGCGCGTTTTAGAATATTTGTCTACCCCTATTTTCAATTTTCTCATTTTTTGTATTTTTCAAACAAAACAGGGAGCCTGCCATTGTGCAGACTCCCTACTTGACCGGTGTACTTGTTGTAAAATTTTTCTTATTTCTGGGAGAGCGGAAGGAAGCCGCTGCCCTGGGTGCGGATCTCCCGCAGATAGTTGTACAGGGTGGCCTGTGAAATGTCCAGCAGCTCGCAGACCTGGGGCACCGAGTCCTTCAGCTGGAACACACCCTTCTCCTCCAGCTTGCGCAGGATCCGCAGCTTGACCTCTTTGGAGCCCAGGGCCGAGGGCTTGCCCACGGTTTTGATGATGTCGGCGATGACCAGCTTGGAATAGTCGGCGATGGTCAGGTCGGAGCCCATGGCCTCCGGCGATTCGAAGGGCATCACGTTCATCAGCGAGTCCAGCATCTTCTTGGCCTGGTCCAGGGCCGTCAGGTTCACCGTGAAGCACAGCATGGCCTCATACGCCCCGTTTTCGTCAAAGAACATCATGGTGGTGGACTTGTGCAGCTCGCCGTTGTTCTTCCGGGTCAGGCGCACCACCGTGCCGTTGTTGGCCCGGGTCTCGTCCTCGAAGTATTTGAACACGCTTTCTTCCATTTCCTGCCCCTGCTCCCGGCCGGAGATGTGCCCGTTGGCGATATAGGCGATGCGGTGGTCGCCGTCGTGCACCACGGCCTCGCAGGTCTCGCCCAGCGACAGCGAAATGCCCTTGGCGATCTGAATCAGTCTGTTTACCATATCCATGGAGGGGTCCCCTTCTCTTTGAAAAATTCTTACAAGTATTATACCATATCCGGATGAAAATTCCAATATTCCCCCGTGTAAAATTTCGCCGCGCAAATGCGCACCCGGCGTGGAGGGCCGGGTGCGCATCTGCATGGTATGGGAAAAATGTTGATGTTCAGGGCATAGCAGCCGATGTCGCCGGTGGCCACGATCTTGCCGTTATACTTGCTGATCTCGTGATAGATGCCCCGGTGCGGACAGCCTGCGCAGAAGCTGGCCGGACGCACCGGTGCCTGAACGGGAGCCTTATAGGCGGCGCTGACGCCGGGCAGGCCTAGAGCCCGCCGGATGATGTCGGCGGAATACTCCAGATACAGGGGCAGAACCGCCTTGCCGGTGCACTCGATGCCCAGACCCCGGACATAGTCCTCGATAAACGGGTCCAGCTCCTCCAGAACATAGAGCTTGTCCACCTGGGCGGCAAACTCCCGGATCTTGCGGTCGGGCATGGGATAGGTGAAGCCCAGCTTCAGATAGGAAGCGCCATCGCCGAACACCTCCCGGGCGTACTGATAGCAGATACCGGCGCAGATCACGCCGATCTTAGTGTCGTGCAGCTCCACACGGTTCAGGTCCGTCTCGTTGGAAAACTCCTGCAGCCGCACCAGCCGCTCCTCCACGGTCTTGTGCTTGTTCCGGGCCAGGGCGGGGATGTTGGTGTTTTTCATGATGTCCCGCTCATAGTGCTTCACGGGAACCTCCACCCGGTCCTCCAGGGTGACGATGCTGCTGCCGTGGTTTACCCGGACGGTGGTGCGCAGCATGAAGGGGGTGTCGAACTGCTCGGACAGCTCAAAGGCCCGCTTGGTGAAGTCCTTGCACTCCTGGCTGTCGGCAGGCTCCAGCATGGGCATCTTCATGTGGGGGGCGAAATGACGGCTGTCGGGCTCGGTGCCGGAGCTGTTCATGCCGGGGTCGTCGGCGCAGACATACACCAGGCCGCCGGTGGCCCCGATATACACGGAGGGGAACACCGCGTCGGAGGCCACGTTCATGCCGAAGTGCTTCATGGCCGCCATGGCCCGGGCGCCGGCCATGGACGCGCCGATGGCCACCTCTGCCGCCACCTTCTCGTTGACGGACCACTCGGAATATACCTCTTTATACTTGGAAAGGTTCTGTAAAATCTCGGTGCTGGGGGTTCCGGGATAGGCCGAGGCCACCGAACAGCCCGCTTCGTATGCGCCGCGGGCGATGGCCTCATTGCCCAGCATGACTTGTTTCATGGCTGAGTCTCTCACTTTCTCAAAGGATAATCGTTGTTGTAATATGTATCCTGCAAAACGCAGCTTTGGTTTGCAGGGCTATTGTATTATATTTTTCTTCTAATCGCAAGAGGAAAATTAGAAAAATTTTATAAATTTCTCTTTTATTTTCCGGACGGGCGTGTTATGCTCCTTTTGAAAGCACGGGGAAGTCCCCGATTTCTCCGGAAGAAAGGATGATTCCATGAAAGAACTGCTGATCGTGAACCCCGGCTCCACCTCCACCAAGGTGGCGGTCTATTACGGTTCTGAAAGAAAATTCTCCGAAACCATCTCTCACCCGGCCCAGGAGCTGCAGCCCTTCGCCAACGTGCTGGACCAAGCGGACTACCGCGCCGGGGTCATTGCCCGCTGCCTGGAGCAGGCCGGGCTCAGCGGCCAGGTGGACGCCATCGTCCTCACCGGCGGCGTCATCTATTCCCAGGCCTTCCGGCAGCTGCTGCTCTCCCGCATCTCCTATCTGGGCCGGGTGATCTGCAAGCCCGGCGAGGAGGAGATGGACAGCCTGGCCTATTACCTCAACGCCGTCCTCACCGGCGAGCTCCAGCCCAAGGAATATAACTGATTACATCATTACATATAAGAAAGGAACCTCCCGCTATGGAACAGATCCGCAATTTTGACCAGCTGCTGCAGGCAGCCCTGGCCCACGGCCGCAAGGGCATCGCCGTGGCCGCCCCCTATGACAAGAACACCCTGCTGGCCGTGAAGGACGCCCTGGCCTCCGGCCTGGCCGCCCCCCAGCTTTTCGGCGACGTGGAGCGCATGCTGCCCCTGCTGGAGCAGGTGCAGTTGGACGCCGGAGCGGTGAAGCTGACGGACGTCCGGGATACGGCCCAGGCCATCGACGCCGCCATTGAGTCCATCCGCAGCGGCGAAAACCAGATCCTCATGAAGGGCACCGTGTCCACCGGCACCCTGCTCAAGCATGCCCTGGACCGGACCCGGGGCCTGAACATCGGCCGCCTGGCCAGCCACCTGATCGTTCTGCAGATCCCCGGCCTGGACCGGCTGCTCATCAGCACCGACGGCGGCCTGAACATCGCCCCCACCCTGACGGAAAAGGCGGATATCCTCCGCAACGCCATCGACGTGGCCCGGGCCCTGGGCATCGAGACCCCCAAGGCCGCCTGCCTGGCCGCCGTGGAAACGGTGAACCCCAAGATGCAGGCCACCGTGGACGCCGCCTGCCTGTGCAAGATGGCGGACCGGGGGGCCTTCCCCGGGGCCGTGGTGGAGGGCCCCCTGGCCATGGACAACATCCTCTCCGCCGAGGCTGCCAGGAAAAAGGGCATCGACTCCCCGGTGCCCGGCCATGCCGACATCATCCTGGCCCCGTCCATCGAGGTGGCCAACACCTTCTCCAAGGCCCTGAACTATCTGATGCACTCCTCCAACGCCGGCATCGTTATGGGAGCCGCCGCCCCCATCATCCTGCCCTCCCGGGCCAGCGACCCGGCGTCCAAGTATGCCTCCCTGGCCATGGGCGTGCTGCTGGCCAAGTAAAAAATTCCGCAAAGGCCCTCTCACAGACGCAGAGCACCCCCGGGGCATCGCCCGGGGGTGCTCTGTATTTTTGTCTCGCTTTATCCCGGGCCTGTCCCGGGGGTGTCCCGCCCTGTTCCGGGACCGTCCGCGGAGGTTTTACAGCCGGACGCCGCTGTCCACCACCACGGCCCGGGCATAGGCCAGCTTCAGGTCGTGACTCAGCTGCATGGGGGGCAGCTGCTGGCGGATGTGCTCCACCGGCACGCCGAACTGCCGGGACATCTCCTGATACCGGCGCTCCACGTCCTCATCCGTGACGCAGATGTGCTCCAGCCGGGCGATCTCCGTCATGGCCAGCTCATACCGGGCGGACTCCAGGGCGTTCTCCCGGGCGTGGGCCCGAAGGTCCTCCTCCGTCATGCCGGCCATCTGCAAATAGTCGGACAGGGAGGCTCCCTGGCTCATCAGGCGGCTTTCCAGCTCATGCAAAAGCCCGGTGAGCTGGCTTTCCACCATGGAATCCGGGACCCGGACCTCCATGCCGTCCAGCACCTGGCGCACCAGGGCGTCGGCGTAGGCGTCCCGGGCCTGGGCCTCCTTGCGCTGGAGGGCGGCGGACATAATGGCCTGGCGCAGGGCCGCCGCGTCGGAAAAGCCCTGGGCCCGGGCAAATTCGTCGTTCAGCTCCGGCATACTGCGGCGGACGATGCGGTGGGCCTTCACCCGGAACACCGCCGCCTTCCCCGCCAGCTCCGGGGTGTACTGCTGGGGGAAGGTTACATGGATCTCCCGCTCCTCCTCCGGGCGGATCCCCGCCACCTGCTCCTCGAAGCCGTCGATGAACATGCCGCTGCCCAGCAGCAGGGGATAGTTCTCGGCCTTGCCGCCGTCGAAGGGCACGCCGTCCACGGAGCCGTCGAAGTCCAGGGTCACCTCGTCGCCCATGGCGGCCCGGTCCCGCTCCTCCTCCACCAGGTGGGTCTGAAGCCACTCGCTTTCGGCCTTGTCCACATCGTCGTTGGACAGCTCCGCCTGGGGCATGGGGGCAGCCAGGCCCTTGTACTTGCCCAGCTTTACCTCCGGATACAGCTCCGCCAGGGCGGCGAAGGTGAAGCCCTCCGGCCCGATGTCCACGATGCGCAGCTCCGGCGCCCCGGCCACCAGGATCTCCTCCTGGCCGAAGGCCTCCACCAGGGCCCGGGGGAAGGTCTCGTTCACCGCCTCCTGATAGAACACGTCCGGGGCGTAGGCCTGCTCCAGAGCCTGACGGGTGGCCTTGCCGGGGGCGCAGCCGTCCACGGGGTACAGGTCCCGGTTGGCCTGATAGGCGTCGTCCAGGGCCTTCTGCCACTCCGGCTTCTCCACCCGGATGGTCAGCTCCACCCGGTTGTTGTCCTTGGTTTCTTTTTTCAGTATGGTCATGGGATATCCTCCAAATTTATGATCTTGTCCCCTATTATACCGGAAAAGCCCCGCCGCCGCAACCGTTTCCAATTGTAAAAAAACTGTGACATATATCACTTTCCCCTTTTCTTTTTCCGCGCATTATGGTATCATCTATTGCACTATCACTTTCGGAGGAATACCATGGAAACCGTTAAGAAATTCATCAAGGAACACCCGCATATGTGGTGGGGGCTGTATCTGCCGGTGTACCTGACCATGTTTTTCATCATCGAGCATCTCATCACCGACAACTACTGGGCCACCCAGACGGCCATCGACGACTATATTCCCTTCTGCGAGTGGTTCATTTTCCCCTATGACGCCTGGGCCTTCCTGCTGGTGGCCATCGGCCTGTACCTGATCGTCAAGGACGGCGAGGGCTTCCGGCGGTATATGTGGACCATTATGATCACCTTCACCACTGCCACGGTGTTCTGTGCCCTGGTGCCCAACGGCCAGGACCTGCGCCCGGCGGTAATGGAGCACCACAACATCGCCGCCTGGCTGCTGCAGAACACCTATGCCCTGGACACCAACACCAACGTGTTCCCCAGCGTCCATGTGCTGGGGGTCATCGCGGCGGTGTCCGCCGTGTGGCACACGCCGGGCCTGCGGAAGTGGGGCTGGCGCGCGGGGTCCCTGGCCCTGGGCATCGTCATCATCGCCGCCACGCTGTTTGTCAAGCAGCACGCCTTTATTGACGTTCTGGCGGGCCTGTTTGTGGGGGCTTTGGGCGATATCATCGTGTACGTCGTCATCGGAAAGAAAAGAGACCGCCTGATGGCGGAAGGAAAGAGGCTGCGCTATGGAAGCTGTCAAAACGCCGATTCTTGAGGGGATCACCCTGGAGGAGCAGGAGCAGATGCGGGTGTGCTTCGGGGTGCGGGAGGAGCGCTTCCGGGCCGGAGAGACCGTGTATGACTTCGCCGAGGGGCGGAAGTATCTGGGCCTGATCGCCCGGGGCAGCGCCGTGATCCAGCGCATCGACCGCCAGGGGAGCCGCACCATTCTGGAGCACCTGGAAAGCGGCGGCGTGTTCGGGGAGATGCTGATGTTCGAGAACGTGGCCGGAGACAGCATCACCGTAATCGCCGAGGAGCCGTGCCGGGTGTGGTTCATGCAGGACGAGCACATGACCCGCCGCTGCGAAAAGGCCTGCGCCCATCACAGCCGCCTGGTGGAGAATATGTTCCACATCATGACCGAAAAGGCCGCCGCCCTGTCCGAGCGGGTGGAGGTCCTCAGCCGCCGTAGCATCCGGGAGAAGCTGCTGTGCTATTTCGGCCTGCTGGCCGGACAGCGGCAGAAGCCCAGCTTCCAGCTGCCCTTCTCCCTCAGCGCCCTGGCGGACTATATCTCCGCCGACCGCAGCGCCATGATGCGGGAGTTGAAGAAGATGAAGGACGAGCGCCTGGTGGAGGTGGCCGGGCGGCAGGTGACCCTGTGCACCCCGGCCCGGTAAGGGGCAGCGCAGCCTGTCGAAAAAAAACAGATATTTTGTAAATTAATGCTTGACATTTCTGGCAGTCATGCTATAATAAACAAGCATTCGATTTGAGGCTGATTTGCGAGTGTGCTGGAATAGGCAGACAGGCAAGCTTGAGGTGCTTGTGTTCGACTGGACGTGTGGGTTCAAGTCCCATCACTCGCACCACTTTCCTCTTTCGTCTGTGGGAAAAGAACTTCGGATATGCGCGAGTGGTGGAATTGGCAGACTCGCTAGATTCAGGTTCTAGTGCTCATTACGGGCGTGCGGGTTCAAGTCCCGCCTCGCGCACCATGGCGAGTGTTCTTACAGCATTTGAAAAGCTGTGAGGACACTCGCTTTTTTTCTGCTCAAACAGCGGGTCTGTCGTTGGTCGTGTAGCTCACGAACACGCCTTTTCTGGTGTTGACGGTGACGGCCAGGATGGGCAGTGCCGGTTCGTTGGGAATGTTCATTTCCCCCACGCAGTTGTAGTGAATGCGAAGCCGCTGTACCCATTCGCCGTCGATCTTCTCGGCATTGTAGACCTCGATTTTCTCCACCAGTTCGTTGAGCATCCGCGGCGTGAGCTTTCTGGCGCGGGTGTATTTGCGGACGATGGACACGAACATATCCGTTGAGGTTGCGCGGCTGCTCTGCTTCTCGATCTCGGAACGGAGCTTTTTTATTTTCTCCGAAAGCTCCTTCTGTTCCTCCTCATAGCGGCGGGACATCTTCGCAAAGCGGTCGTCGCTGAGCTTGCCGGAAACATTGTCCTCATAGATGCGCTCGAACAGGCCGTCCAGTTCATCGTCGCGGGCAAGGAGTGATTTCAGCTCCTTCTCCTTCAGTCTGCGCTCCGTTTCCTCCGCCTGCCGGGAGTGACCGATCACTTCTTTGAGAAAATCGTCCTCGTAAAGGCCGGCATACTTTCGTTAAAAAGATTGCGGATGGGAGCCAGCTCGTTCTCACCTTCGTCGGTGTCGATGTTGTCCGAAACAGCGACCAGCCGAATGTCGTGATTGGGGAAGAACTCCTCGGTCAGTCTGCCGACCTCGATGTAATTACGACCCAGGCGGCTGAGATCTTTTACAAACACGGCTGCTGCTTTTCCCTGCTCCAGCTGCTGAATCATGTTGGCAAAGCCGGGACGATCCATCGTAACACCGGAGATGCCGTCGTCAAAAAATGAACCAGGTTCGTGTAGCCTTTTTCCTTTGCGACCTTGGTGAGCATTTTTTTCTGATTCCCTATGCTGTAGCTCTCGCCGTCCATGTTATCGTCACGGGAAAGCCTCTCATACAGAAAGGCGGTCACGTCACGGGATTTTTTGTTGTTATTCGACTGTTTCATGCAGTCCTCCTTTCCGGGCAGCCAAACAGCAACACTTGTATTCCACAACAAGTATATCACTGTCTCGCCCTGTTGTCATGTATGCGGCGGAGATACGCCCCACCGCCTGGGACTACGCCCCCGCAGATTCCGATTTCATCAGGCGCAGAAGGACGCAGCCCAATGTGTTCTGCGTCTCCTCCTTGAACACCGGTTCAACAATAAACGACCTGTTGCCGAAGCGATAGGTCGTTTTCTCATTCAGATCATGTTTTGCTTTTTCGCCGGGTTTTGTCCGCTTTTCCTGCATGGATTACCTCCTTATGGTTGAATTGAAGCTGTGCAGGCGGTCAGAACTTCATGGGAAGAATATCGTGCTTGCGCCTGCCGTTGTAGATGCGGTAGAACATGCCTGGATATTCAGTTTTCAAGGTTCGCTGAGCCGTAAGGCTCTGAGAAAACTGAATCTCCGTATCCCTTGCGGTGAGATTTGTCCTCTCACCTTTCAATGGACATTTTTTTGCCCTTTGTCAGGTATCACGCAAAATATATTTTTGCTTTTTTGCGGATCAGCGCGATTGCGTCATGCACGCTTTGCCTGGTCATGCCGTGCTCCGCAGCATATGCGGACTGGCTTTTCCCCACAATGAGGCATTCCCGAAAGATCGAACGCTGGCTGTCCGTCAGCGTTTTGCAGAATGCGTCTGTGAGTTCTGCCGTGAGCACCTCGGAGTCGATGCGCTGCCGCGTATCCAGCAGCCACGCGGCCTCATCCATGCTTCCGCCGTCGCGGATGGCGTCAAGGCTCAGAACCGGCCCGATGGTCTGCTGTTTTGCATACTCCCGGCGCATCTGCTTTTCCTGACGGAGCAGCAGCCGCATCACCTCAAGGCTGACCTCCGTTTCCTCGCCGGTTGCCTTGATTCTGGCGAAATATCTCTTTCTTCCGTTTTCCTCGATTGCCCAAAGGTCGTAATCGAACTCCTTTAATGTTTTCATGCCGTGATCTCCTTTGAATTTTTGAATTTGGGTGAAATCAAAAATTCGGAGCTCACGGGTAATGGGTGTTGTACTGTTCAAAGCGGCGTTTCATGGAAAAAGTCCTTTCCCGAGCCAAGCCGGGAAAGGACTTTCAACGCCGTACAAAGAAATCGGGCAGCAAAAAAGCGCCGTCAAAGCAGACCGAACCCATTTACTGGTTCAGTCTGACTTTGTACGGCGCTTGGCAGTCTCCTCAGAATGAATCTGATTCTCTCCGCTTGCTCGATTAAAAGTCGGTTTGTATATTTAGTTGGTCTTTTTCATCGCAATTCTTTGGGTCGGCGGTGAGCAGATACAGAGCTGAAAGCAATGCGTAATTCTCTCGGTGTACATTCTTTGCGGCAAGTGTAAATCTTGTCCGGTGCTTTTCATTTATATATGTCATGGGGTTTTCCTCGCTTTCTATATATTCGTTGAATCTCTTGCGGAAGGGCGGACAGCGTATCTGTTGCATGGTGGCCGTCAGTATCTCCGTGGGTGTGGCGGCGGTTGCCGTGATGAATATTTGTGCTTCGGCAAAACGGAAGCCCACACCTCTCGGTGCAAAATTCGGAACGGTCATCATCAGCCGTTCCATGCGTCTGTCAT
>OHRT01000293.1_pt1 | contig 20445 bp, 15 predicted proteins | sample 1578521 | NCBI WGS metagenome assembly OHRT01 (sample SAMEA3879537, study PRJEB24766) | human gut metagenome | biome: human-associated habitat; feature: feces | place: USA | collected 1985/1987
CGGTGGAAGTCCACCAGCGGAGCGCCCGCCGCGAGCTGTTTGAGCAGGCCCGCGGTCGCATCCTCGCCGCCGTCGAAATCCACGGTGAGCACATTGCCCTCCTCGCGCCCCACGCCGGTCACGCCCGGATACTGGCGGATGAGCGTGACCGCGGCTTCGATCGCGTCCGCCTCCGCGCCGGCGGCCAGGCGCACCCGAATAGGCGCATTGCCGCTCATATGCCGTCCCAGCTCCTCCACCGAGCCGGAGAACACCAGCCGTCCATGGTCGATGATGGTGAGCGAATCACACATTTCGGACAGTTCCGGCAAAATGTGGGAGGAGATCAGCACCGTTTTGCCCATGTCCTTGAGCGTGCGCAAAATCCCCTTCATCTCCGCTCGGGCGCGCGGGTCCATGCCGGAGGCCGGCTCATCCAGGATGAGCAGGCGCGGATCGTGGATGAGCGCCCGTGCCAGGCAAAGCCGTTGCTTCATTCCGCGGGAAAGGACGTCCACATAGCTGTCGCGCTTGTCGGTGAGGTTCACCAGCTCCAGCAGGCTGTCCGTCATGCGCCTGCGTTCCTTCTGGCCAAAGCCATAGCAGCGCGCATAGAAGTCCAGGTATTCCCAGGCCTTCAGCCGGTCGTAAACGCCGAAGAAGTCCGGCATATAGCCCATCAGGCGGCGAATTTCGCGCGGATGGCCCGCGACGTCCACGCCGTCCAGCGCAGCCGTCCCTTCGGTAGGTTTGAGAAGCGTAGCCAGAATGCGCATGGTGGTGGTTTTTCCCGCGCCGTTGGGACCTACAAAGCCGTGAAGCTCGCCGTCATGGATGGTCAGGCTCAAATGGTCAAGCGCCAGAAAGGACCCGTAGTAACGCGTAAGCCCGTCAAGAACCAGCATCATTCCACCCTCCCTTCCATGATGATCGTCGGTATGTCGATGTCGGCATAGCCGTCGGCGGCGCCAAGCCTTTCAAACCGGCAATACAGGAATCCGTTCATCAGGTACTCCTGCAAATCCGGCAGGCTGGTTTCCACCTTGGCAAGGCCGGTGATATCATCCACGGTATAACGCTTGTATTCGTCCCACTCGCCGGTGGTGGGGTTGTAGAGCGAAACCTGATAGGAATAGTAGGCATAGCGGATGGAGATGTCCATATCCGTCACACGCATGTCCCGAGGCAGAGAGCTCAGGTCAAAGGCGAAGGCCCGGCTTTCTACCAGCGGGAAACTCTGGTACCGGGTGGGGTCCAGCTGCTCCACCAGCAGGGGCTTGCCGCTGGCGTCCTCGCCGGCTGAATAGACAGGGAAGCTGTCGCGCAGGAAGCGCACGCTTCCGTCCTCGGCCACGGGATCATAGGCCAGATCCACGCTGACCATGCCGCGCTGCGCGGTGCGCGTCACCGGCTGGCCGTCCACCTCCAGGGCAAGGTCGGTCAGCCCGTCGCAGAACGCGATAAAGCGGAACCTGCTTCCGTCGCTGTTGCGGCTGATGTTGCTCAGCAGCGAGCGGCGAATCATGGCCTCTTTGTATTCCTCCGGAGTCATATCCTCAGGGTCCGCGCGGGTGGCGCGTTCCACAAAATCGTAGATCGAGTAGGAGAAGTTTGTCAGGTCAGCTTCGCTCAACAGCACACCATCGCCAAAGGCTTCATCACGGTTGCGAGGCGCGCCGGGCGCGGAGGCAGGCAGGGGCGTAAGGGCCTTTTCGGCCGTCTGACCGGGCAGCAGGTCGCCTACCGTAACAAATCCGTAGTCCGTCAGAATCACGCCATTGTCCAGAGCGGTACGGCTGTTGTTGGTTACGCGGAACACCAGGCTGTCCCCCTCCCAACGGCAGCCGCCGGATACGCCGCCCATCTCCTCGGTAGGCGCGTCACGCACCACCAGGGAAACCCAGTTCCACGAACCGTTTTCGGGATAGGTGATGGTCGTGGTGGGGCCATAGGTGCATATATAGCGCAGCTTGGCGGAATTTTCCAGGGTGAGGGGGTCACTGTTGGTATAGTAGGAAATGCTGTCGAGCACTTCGACCCTGCCATTGGTTGCGCCCACAGTCATGGATTCGCGTCCGGCCTTGGCGGCCATGACGGCGGTATATCCATCCTGATGGCCGTTTTCGTCCACATGAAGGACGGTATAGTAGGTGGCGGCAGGCTCGCGCAGCGGCAGGACCTGGCTCAGCCCCCACAGCGACAGCGAGGCCACAACCGCCAACGCGGGCACCGTGGCCCACATCCACTCGCGCCGGTCCAGGCGCTTAAGCAGCCAGTAGCCGCCAAACCCGGCCAGCAGTATGAACGTCCCGACCACCACCATGGGCAGCGCCGCGGCGCCGGTGTTTTCCACCCCGATCTGCCTGGCCACGGACGTATCCACGGACGCGCGGTTGTCGCGCACATAACCGCCGTAGTTCCGGTTCGATACCATCTCCTGATAGCGCGCCTGGGCGAAGGAAAGCAGCAGGCGCTGCCACAGGACGTTTTTCTCCAGCCACGCGTTGAGCGGCTTTTCACTGATGGCAAAGGCGCATGTGACCACATATCCCTTTCCCACGCGCGTCACGTCTGCCAGCGCGGAGCTGCCCACCGGCTGGCCGCCTCTGCCTTCCAGCGAAACGGTCATGACTTCCTGACCAAGCGGCGTGCCGCCCACCCCAAAGGTTTCGAGCAGCTCACCGGTGATATCGCCGCCGCTTCCCACCGTGCCGGCGGAAATCCCCGTATACTTTTCAAAAAAGCCGAAATTCTCCGCCGCCTTGGCGCCGCCGCCCACGATTGCCACGCCGCCATCCTTGAGCCATCCGTCCAGCGCCTCCTGCTGCCGCTGCGTGAGCGCGCCCATATCAAAGCCGTCCACCGCCAGCATGTCAAAAAAGCGCAGGCTTTCCTCATCCGAAGGGAAGGAGGCGGCGTCCAGGGGCACGACGGTCCAGTATTCCTCCCGCAGCAGGGGATCGGCCGCTCTGGTAATGCTGAAGCTGGAAAAATCCGCCTGGTTTCCCCCAAGCGCACCCACGATCAGCGAGGATGGGTCAATCGTTCCGCCGGGTTCTATTTCCCGCTGCACCACGGTTTCACCATCCACCACCCAGCGGACGGTATAGCTTTTCTGCATTTGGGTCAGCACCACGGGCAGGCTTGCCTCCAACGTGCTGCCCGATGCGACGGAGAGAGGAAGCTCGTAGCGGTCGTATTCCTGTTCGTTGCGGTTCACATCGACCGTAACCACGCCGGACATATCCGCATCGCTGTTGGTGATGCGGACATGGACAGGCAACGTGCGCACGTAGGTGATCACGCCGTCATATCCGATATCCGCCTCCAGCGCCACTCCCGCGCAGGCTGCGGCGGGCATCAGCAGCATCGCGGCGCACAGCACCAGCGAGCCAAGTTTCAAAAGGGGTTTCCGTATCATCTGCGTTCCTCCTTGCCGCGTCACGGCGCGTTTTGAAGCGCTTACGCATATGCAACGGAACGAATCTGGGTTTTCTTCCCACGCCTCCGGGTTTGGGCTGCCAAAAATGTAACAATCACCCGCATAAAAAAAGAAACCGCCGCAAAGCGGTCTCCCCAGACTGTCAAAAAAGCCTTTTGGGAGATTCGGAGGGCCGCAGCCCTCCGAGCTGTATTCCGAATCCAGCGACATGCGCGGTGGATTCGGAAGCCTTGCGCAGCAAGGTTTCCTTACGCCGTCTGCCGCCCGGCGGAGCCGAAGGCGGAGCAGGCGGACGGCGCCGGAAAAGATCGCCGCAGGCGAGCTTTTTCGACACGCTGAGGAAACCGCCGCAAAGCGGTCTCCCGTAGCCCTTTTTTCACACCACAATCCGGTCGCAGACACCCAGCACCAGCTCGCGCAGGGCCTCGGCATAGCAGGCCGTTTCCCGCGCGTTCTGCACGGACAGGTATAGGATATGAATGATGGAACCCACCATCTCGTCGGATACGCGGAAGGTGATTCCCTCCCGCTTGAGCAGCTCCAGAATGCGCATGGACATGCTCTTGAAATGCGCCAGCGCCTCCTCGGAGGCGACAAGCGCGACCAACTGGGGCATATCCTCTTTGAGGAAGCGCATCACGTTGAGCTCTGCCAGACGATCAAAGGCGGCGTTGACCGCATTGGCGGTGCGCTCACGGCTGCTGCCCGCCGACTGGCGCAGCACCCGCTCCGCCTCGCCCACGATGAGCATTTCAAAGTGCATGCCCACTTGCAGAAACAGTTCTTCCTTGCTGTCGTAAAACTTATAGAAAGTGGATTTGGAGATGCCCGCGTCCGACGTGAGACGTTCCAGCGAGATCCGCTTCACATCCATGCCCACCGCGTGACGGCAAGCGCTGTCAAACAGCCGGGCGCGAATATCCTCCATCTGCTGCGGCGTAAATGCCTGCGGCATATGCTTTCCCCCTCCGCCATATCGTTGTTGTCTTATTCGACCGATTTGAGCGCCTCTACCATGTCGATGCCACGTACCTTCCGCGTCAGCAGCAGTTGAATCAGCAGGCTGAACACATAGGTGACCACGCTGGCCAGCACCACCGACAGTGCCGCCGGACGGCTGGGATAGGCCATCATTTCCGATTCGCACACCCGCAGCACCAGACCCGTCAGGCCGATGCCGGGAAGGATGCCGCACAGCACGCCCAGCAGGCTTACGATGTTGTTTTCGCCGATGATCAGGCCGCGGATTTCCTTCTGATGGTAGCCAAGTACCTTGAGCGTGGCGTATTCACGGGTGCGTTCGGAAAAGTTCATCAGGCCCATGTTGTAGCAAATCACGAAGGCCAGGGCCAGCGCGATCAGTGTAATCATGGCAAAAATGGAGGCCAGCATATCCAGCATCTGCGTCAGCTCCTGCGCCTGGTCCACGGGCCAGTTCAGCTGATCCACTTCCTCCATGGCATCCAGCTCGGACAGGCAGGCCTGCGTGGGTCCCTTGAGCAGGATGGCCGTGGGCATAAAGGCCCCTTTGCGCAGGCTTTCCCAGGTGCCGCTTTCCATATATAGTCCCTGCGAGACGCTGTTGTACACGATCTGCGTGATTTTGACCCGTACGGGGTCGTCGTCCCCGGGGAAGAACAGCTCGAGCGTATCGCCCACGGAAACCTCCAACGTCTGGGCCAGCTTTTCGGTGATGGCGGTTCCTCCGGGCAGAATGTCCACCAGCGTTTCATTCTTGCCCACACGCAGCATCGTCTGCCCCGGCTCCACCACGGTCAGGAGCGTGGTACGGCTCTCGGTGGCTGACCGTGCACTGAGCGATTTTTCCATGATGCATTCCACGCCCTCCGCATCCAGACGGCGGCGGTAGCTTTCCGCCTCATCGGTCTCGCCGGTCAAATCCGCGCGTACATCATAGCACAGGGCCTTGGTGTAATGGTTTTCCGCCAGCGCATTGACCGAATCCTGCAGTTCCAGAGAGGCGATGATCAGCGCGTTGCAGCACAGTACGCCCACAAAGGACATGACGGTGCGCATGCGGTTGCGCATGAGATTGCGCACGATCATCTTGGTGTTGAAGTTAAAGCGCCGCCACAGAAATCCCACGCGCTCCAAGAGGATGCGCCTGCCCGCCTTGGGCGGCTTGGGCCGCAGCAGGTCGGCAGTGGTTTCCCGCGCGCTTTTCTGGTAGGTGTAGAGGCAGATCAGCACGCTCATTACCACGGTGAGCGCCACCATGGCCCATGCCTCGCCCGAGATGGCTGGATACAGCTTGTAGGGGTACTCGTTCTGTCCCAGCAGCAGCGCCCAGATCACGTTGGGCAAAAGCGCGTGCCCCGCCACCACCCCCAGAAGCGAGCCGATCAGCGAGGGCCACACCGCATATGACAGGTAATGTCCACGGATACGCCGGGAGGGATAGCCCAGCGCCTTGAGCGTGCCCAGCTGCATGCGCTGGTTTTCGATCATGCGGGTCAGCGTGGTCATCACAATGAGCGCAGCCACCGCATAGGCGATCAGCGGGAAAACCAGCGTGAGATTGGCGAACATATCGGCATTGCTCTGGGCGTTGGCCGTACTCTGATGCGCGCCCCGGTTGACCACCAGCGCCGCGGGCAGCGCGGTCGTTATGGCCTTTTCCGCCTGTTGGGCATCCACGCCATCAGCGAGCTTTACCAGCACCTGTGTCATGGGCAGATCCGGCATGCCGCAGGTATTGATGAGGATGTAGCCATACTGATCGGGGTTGGGGTATACGCCATCGGTCACACAGATAAATTCCGGGCTGTAGACCACGCCCCGCACCACAAAGCCATATTCCTGCCCGGACAGTTTGACGCTCACGCGGTCCCCCACGGACAGGCCGTGTACCTCGGCAAATCCCGCCTGAATCAGGCAGCCGCGCGAATCCGTCTGGGAAAGAGCCTCGCCCTCGACCACCAGCGGCTGGTTGATGCGCATGGGTCCATCATAGGCCGTCACGTTCAGCGTGGGCTCGCCAGGCAAGGTGCTTTCCAATTCCGCCGTGGCGCGGGCGCATACGTCGCTCACTCCGCTGATGGAACGGATTCGCTCCAGGGTATCGCGGTCCGCGCTGGGCACGCTGACCCAGAAATCCGCCAGGTTGTTCTGGGCAAAGTATGTGTCGATCGTGCCCTGCGCCAGCCGGGCCGTGCCATCCAGCCCCGCAAACATGAACGTTCCCAGCGAGCAGAGCATCACAATGGCAAAAAACTGCATGCCGGACCGGCGCATATCGCGCACCAGCTTTTTTCCCAGAGCGCTCATGGCCATGGGCACGTTCCTCCTTCAGCAGCGAATCAAATAAAAACAAAATATGGAATTTGTTTTCAGCCCGGACAAAAGAAAAGCGCGGCGCGCAGCTGAAAACAAATCATTTTCATTGTTTTCACGCTGTTATTATAAGGGTTTTGACATGGCAAGTCAACGTAGGCGCAAAAACGTTACAATTCGTTCATGGTTGCTGAAAAAATGCTTGACATATACCCTAAGGGGGTATATAATCCAAAATACCCCCAAGGGGTATATTGAGTTGAAACGGGGTGTCGCTATGGCCTGTGAGCCGACCTGCTGCCATCGGACGAAGGAACGTACCGAGGCTGAATACAAAAGCCTGGTACATCGCCTCAACCGCATCGAGGGACAGATTCGCGGCATTCGGGGCATGCTGGAAAAGAGCGCCTATTGTCCCGACATTCTGGCTCAGGCCGCCGCGGCCAATGCGGCGCTGAATGCCTTCAGCCGCGAGTTGCTGGCGCAGCACCTGCGTACCTGCGTAGTACAGGACATTCGTCAGGGCAAGGACGAAACCATTGACGAACTGATGGATACCCTGCGCAAGCTGATGCGCTAGCCTGCCGCAGTCCAGAAAAGGAGAGAAATCATGAAACAATATCAGGTAACCGGCATGAGCTGCGCAGCGTGCAGCGCGCGCGTGGAAAAGGCCGTATCCAAGGTGCCGGGCGTAACGGCCTGCTCGGTAAGCCTTCTGACCAACAGCATGGGGGTGGAAGGCACCGCCGGTGAACAGGCTGTCATAGCGGCGGTGGAGGCTGCGGGCTACGGCGCAAGCGTGAAAGGTGCGCCCGCCGCCGCGGCGCCGGCGGCAGATGACCCGCTGGCCGATCATGAAACACCTGCGCTCAAGCGGCGGTTGTACAGCTCGCTGGTGTTTCTGGTGGCGCTGATGTACCTGTCCATGGGGCACATGATGTGGGGCTGGCCTGCGCCTGCCTTTCTTGCGGAAAATCATGTGGCGATGGGGCTTGTACAGCTGCTGTTGACGGCGATCATCATGGTCATCAACCAGCGTTTTTTCATCAGTGGCTTCAAGAGTCTGTGGCACAGAAGCCCCAACATGGATACGCTGGTAGCGCTGGGTTCCACGGCCTCGTTCGTCTACAGCGTGTATGCCCTGTTTGCCATGACCGGCGCCCAGGCGCGGGGCGACGCCGCGCAGGTGATGGGCTGGATGCACGAATTCTATTTTGAATCCGCCGCAATGATATTAACGCTCATCACTGTGGGCAAGATGCTGGAGGCCCGCTCCAAGGGCCGCACCACCGACGCGCTCAAGGGGCTGATGAAGCTGGCTCCTCAAACCGCCACGCTGCTGGTAGAGGGTCAGGAGCGCACCGTGCCCATCGGGGATGTCAAGCAGGGGGACCTTTTTGTGGTGCGCCCTGGTGAAAATATCCCCGTTGACGGCGTGGTGCTGGAAGGACACAGCGCGGTGAACGAATCCGCCCTCACGGGCGAAAGCATCCCCGTGGATAAAGCCGAGGGAGACGCCGTATCGGCTGCCACGGTGAATCAGTCCGGATTTTTGCGCTGTCAGGCCACCCGCGTGGGCGAGGACACCACGCTTTCCCAGATCATCCGGATGGTCAGCGACGCGGCGGCCACCAAGGCGCCCATCGCCAAGGTGGCGGACCGGGTAAGCGGCGTGTTTGTACCGGTGGTGATCGCCATCGCGCTGATCGCTACGGCCGTATGGCTGGCCACGGGCGCGGACTTTGGATATGCTCTGGCGCGGGGTATTTCAGTGCTGGTCATCAGCTGCCCGTGCGCGCTGGGACTGGCCACGCCGGTAGCCATCATGGTGGGCAACGGCAAGGGAGCCAAAAACGGCATTCTTTTCAAAACCGCCGTATCGCTGGAGGAAGCAGGAAAGGTGCGCGTGGTGGCGCTGGATAAAACCGGCACCATCACCACCGGCCAACCCCGTGTGACCGACGTTCTGCCGGCTCCCGGCGTAACGGATGAACAGCTGATTGCCGCCGCCTATGCCCTGGAGCAAAAGAGCGAGCACCCCCTGGCCCATGCCGTGGTAGAGCGGGCTCAAAACCTGGGCCTCAAGGCGCAGGAAGTTTCCGACTTTGCCGCGCTGCCCGGTAACGGCCTGACTGCCATGCTGGACGGCGAGGCGCTTTCCGGTGGCAGCCTGGCCTTTATCTCCGGGCGGACTGAGGTTTCCGGGGACATGCGCGCCCAGGCTGATCATCTCAGCGGCGAAGGCAAGACCCCGTTGCTGTTCAGCCGGGGAGGGCGGCTGCTGGGCATGATTGCCGTGGCCGACGCCATCAAGCCTGAAAGCCCGCAGGCTGTGCGGGAGCTTCAAAACATGGGCATCCGCGTCGTCATGCTCACCGGCGACAACCAGCGCACCGCCGAAGCCATCGGCCGTCAGGCAGGCGTGGACCAGGTCATCGCAGGGGTGCTGCCCAACGGCAAGGAGAGCGTGATCCGCTCGCTGCAATCGCAGGGCAAGGTAGCCATGGTGGGCGACGGCATCAATGACGCTCCCGCGCTCACCCGCGCGGATATCGGTATTGCCATCGGCGCCGGCACGGACGTGGCCATTGATGCGGCGGATGTCGTGCTCATGAACAGCCATCTCACCGATGTGCCCGCCGCCATCCGCCTCAGCCGCGCCACGCTGCGCAACATCCACGAAAACCTGTTCTGGGCCTTTATCTACAATATCATCGGGATCCCGCTGGCAGCGGGGGTGTTTATTCCCCTGCTGGGTTGGCAGCTCAACCCCATGTTCGGGGCCGCGGCCATGAGCCTGTCCAGCTTCTGCGTCGTCTCCAACGCGCTGCGCCTGAATCTGTTTGACCCGCACAGCGCGAGGAAGGACCATAAAATCAAATTTGCGAAGGAGTCAAAAACCATGCAGAAAACCCTGAAGATCGAAGGTATGATGTGCACCCACTGTTCCGGCCGCGTCAAAAAGGCGCTGGAGGAGCTGCCCGGCGTCGTTTCCGCCGAAGTGAGCCATGAAAACGGCACCGCCGTGGTCACCATGAGCGCCCCTGTAGACGATGCCACGCTGAAAAAGGCCGTGGAGGACCAGGGGTATCAGGTGGTCGGCTGAGCCGTTCGCCGGACAGCAAGACGCGGCGGGATGCGTAAATGTCCCGCCGCGTCTTGCTGCTTTTTTATGAAACGATCTCCACGCCCAGCAGCCCGGCCAGGTCGAGCACCTGCGCCGCCGTAACCTTCATCCCTCGCAGGTCGGTGAGGGAAACGGTCCACCCGGCGATACGGCAGGTGGTCATGTCCAGGCCCGAAAGCTGCGTGCGTGCCCACTGCGCACGTTCCAGATCCGAATGATCAAAACGCACCCTGGACAGCCTATTTTCCGACCACAGGCTGTCTCGAAGGCGGCAGTCCGAAAACACGGCATGGTCCAGCTTGCATTCCGCAAAGGAGGCGTAATCCAGCATGCAGCCGTCAAAGGCCACATTCATCAGCGCGCCCCGCATGATTTCCAGCCCCGTCATGCGGCAGCCCTGCAGGCGTGCCCGCTGAAACGCTGCGTTCGTAAGCCGCGCGTTGCTCCATTCGCACTTATCAAAGACGCAGTCCACGAAGCTGATTCGCTTGAAATCGTTATCGCCAAACCGGTCAGCTCCCCGTCCACAAAGCGCAGGTTTTCCAGGTCCTCGTCTCTGGCCAGCGCCACGGCTGCCGCCTCCGAAAGCGTGGGGCTTTCCATAGGTTGCGTCGCCAGCACAGGTTCCGCCACCCTCCACCCGTCTTTCATGTGCATGCTCCCACTCCTCTCCCCTTTTGTCCATTATAGGGGGCTGCGTCCTCCGCCGCAAGCCTCCATTGCCCTGATGAGGAAAATCATTCGTTGTCATCCCAGTCCGTGCGTGCTATAATAAATGTTAGTAAGAGGTTATTCGATAAGGAGGAACATGCGATGAAGCGCAGAATCGGCATTTTGACCAGCGGGGGCGACTGCCCCGGCTTGAATGCGGCCATCCGCGGCGTGGCGCGTGCCGCCTATGAGCTTTTTGACGCGGAAATTATCGGTATCCGCAACGGCTATGGCGGGCTGATCGAGGGTGAATATCAGGAGATGAGCAAAAAGCAGTTCTCCGGTATTCTCACGCTGGGCGGCACCATTCTGGGCACCAGCCGGCAGCCGTTCCGCAATATGCGGGTGATCGATGAACGCGGCGTGGATAAGGTTGCCGCCATGAAAAAGACCTACAAGGATTTGAAGCTGGACTGTCTGGTTACCCTAGGCGGGAACGGGACGCACAAAACGGCCAACCTGCTCAGCGAGGAGGGCCTCAACATAATCGGCCTGCCCAAGACCATTGACAACGATATCTACGGCACCGATTTCACCTTTGGCTTCCATACGGCGGTGGACATCGCCACGGAGGTCATCGACCGCATTCACACCACAGCCACCAGCCATGGCCGGTGCATGGTGATTGAGCTGATGGGCAACAAGGCGGGCTGGCTGACGCTGTATGCGGGTCTGGCAGGCGGCGCAGATGTCATCCTGCTGCCGGAGATTCCCTACGATATCAAAAAGGTGGCCCAGGCTGTGGAGGCCCGCGCCAAGAGCAAGAAGCCCTTCAGCATCATCGCCGTAGCCGAGGGCGCCATGAGCGAGGAAGAAGCCAAAATGAAGAAGAAGGAGCGCGAGGCCTACCGTGCCACGCTGCCCTATGACTGCATCAGCAAGCGCATCGCCGCACAGCTGAGCGAAATGGTAGGCGTGGAGGCGCGGCATGTGGTGCCCGGCCACATCCAGCGCGGCGGCAGTCCCAGCGCCTACGACCGTGTGCTCTCCACCCAGTTTGGCGTGCATGCTGCCCAGCTCATCCGGGATGAAATCTACGGCGTAACGGTGGCCCTGGACGGCAACGAGATTATTCACAACAAACTCAAGGACATCGCGGGTGTACCCAAGCCCGTGCCCAAGGATGACCATGTGCTCACCACCGCCCGCAATATGGGAATCTGCATGGGCGACTGATTCCTCCTTTGCGCATCTCCTGCGGACATCCTCCGTGCCGACGGCGGATGTCCGTCTTTTTTATGGGGCAGCCCTTGCTTTCCCTGTCCAAACAGGGTACAATCTTAGCAGAATATATCGAAAGGCAGGTGAACAGGATGGACGGCTGTGACAGCCGAGATCGAAGAACCTCAGCCGGTCGAAAGCGGCACCCAGGCGCCGCGGTCCGAAAGCGCGGGCAACCGTTCACCCTGCCTCAAGCAGCGTGAACGAGCGCGGCGGCTTTTGGCTTGCTTTCAACCGGCTCTTCCACAGGGAAATCAGGAAGGAGGAGACGTTCAAAATGGAGCCGAAAATCCCCGTTACGGAAGAAGCCGCCCTGACCCCCAAGCCGGATTATGCGGCGGAGATTACCCGAATTGTCAAAAGCCCTGCATCCCCCAACGTGATGCGGGAGCGTTTGGAAGATTACCACGAAAAAGATATCGCCGAGGTTCTGCCCACGCTGACCCCGGCGGAGCGAAAAAAGCTTTACCGTATCCTGGACGCAGATATGCTCGCCAACATTCTGGAGCGTCTGGAGAACGATGAGGCAGCCGGATTTCTTTCCGAAATGGATCTGAGCAAGGCCGCCCGCACGATTGAAAGCATGGAAACCGACGCGGCGACGGCGATTCTTTCCGGGCTGGACCGCAAGAAAAAAAGCGACCTTCTCGAATGCATGGACGAGACTTCAAAGAAGGAGCTCGCCCTGATGCAGACCTTTGATGACGACGAAATCGGCAGCAAGATGACCGCCAACTATGTCTCTGTCCGCGATAACCTGACGGTGAAGCAGGCCATGAGCTCCCTGATTGAACAGGCCGCCGAAAACGACAATATCTCCACGCTTTTTGTGCGGGATAGCAACGATGTGTTCTGTGGCGCGATTGACTTGAAGGAGTTGATCATCGCCCGGCCGGAGACCGATTTTCATTCTCTCATCATGACCTCCTACCCCTATGTGTATGGGCATGAGGACATTGACGACTGTCTGGAGCTGCTCAAGGACTATTCCGAGGACCTCATCCCCGTGCTGGACAACAACAACCACCTGTTGGGCGTGATCACCTCGCAGAACATGGTGCAGGTCGTGGACGATGAAATGGGCGAAGACTACGCCCGTCTGGCCGGCCTGACCGCCGAGGAAGACCTGACCGAACCGCTCCGTCAGAGCATGCAAAAGCGCCTTCCGTGGCTGTTTGTGCTGCTGGGATTGGGCCTGCTGGTATCCACTGTGGTAGGTGCGTTTGAGCAGGTCGTATCCCAGCTGACGCTGATTATGTGCTTCCAGTCCCTCGTCCTGGATATGGCGGGCAACGTGGGCACCCAGTCCCTGGCGGTGACCATCCGCGTCTTAATGGATGAGAACCTGACCTTCCGGCAAAAGTTCGGGCTGGTGGTCAAGGAGGTGCGCATCGGCTCTGCCAACGGCCTGTTGCTGGGGCTGGCATCCTTTGTGCTGATCGGTCTGTACATCTGGCTGTTCCGCGGCCGCGACCTGATGACCGCTTTTGCCGTGTCCGGCTGCATCGGCCTTGCGCTGCTGGTGGCCATGGCCATTTCCAGCGCTGTGGGTACGTTGATTCCCCTGTTCTTCAAAAAGATCAACATCGACCCCGCTGTGGCCTCCGGGCCGCTCATCACCACCGTCAACGACCTGGTGGCCGTGGTCACCTATTATGGGCTGAGCTGGCTTCTTCTTCTGCAAATCATGCATCTTGCCGGCTAAGTGGTCCTGTACCGGCGTTTGGAAGTGCCGGCGGCAGTAACGCGCCCATCAGTGGCGGCGCACAAAGCATTTGGGAGGGAAAGAAACGCTTCTTTCCCTCCCGCTGCTTATATTCCCTCTCAATTTGCGTGAGCAATTCCCAGCCCGGTCGCCAGAGCATAGCTTTTGACCTTGTCGCTCTCCAGTTCCTCGCGATGCATGTCCACGGCGGTGAGCTGGTTATTCTCATAGGTTTTATAGTAGTAGATGCCTTTGCTGGCATTGATGCAGCAGGAATAGGTGGTGATGTCCCAGCGTTCGTCCGCCCGTACCGCGCCGCGCGGCATGGCCACCGCGTCCAGCAGGTGGAAAAACTGCGACACGCTGCTGTTTTCCTCGGCATCGCAGACGGAGTTGAGCCGCAAGAAGGCCGCTTTGACAAAGCGGGATGCCGGCGAAAAATCGCCCGGAAGGCCAAGAGTACCGAATCCGCGGCCAAACGGCGTCAGTTTCAGCCCGGCAGCGAAGCTGTTTTCCGGCTCTCCGGATCGCACCCCCATGTACTGGCGCAGGTTGGTCAGCTGGAAATCAAAGGGCGGGTTGTTGGTGAGCACGCCCACGGGGTTGTCGTACACGCGCATGCCGCCTTGCATGCATTCCACTACGATGGAGCTTTCCCGGTCTGCGATGTGCCAGTGCAGGGGCGCCAGGGGCATCTGTTCGCTGAACGAAATGCTCATGATATGGGTTTGCTCGAGCAAGGCGCGCACCTCCTCCACGCAGGCGCATTTTCCCAGCACCCACAGCGGGAGTTCAAAGGGGGACACATTGGCCTTGTCCTCGCTGAGCTGCGCAGAATAAAAGGCGTTGCCCGGGAAATTCAGTCCCGCGATGCACAGGCCCTTTTCATTCGCTGCCTCCGCATACAGGGGATAGCCGTCCACAACCGTCGCCATACCGATCATGGCGTAGTGCCGCCTGCATTCGCCCGCCTTGCGAAAGACAATCGGGTATTGCCGCGGCGTGACCGCTACCTGCTCGCCAAAGGAATATTCAAGGTCCAGGTTTCGTCCAAAGTAAAAGTCCCCGGTTGTCAGGGCAATGCTGGTGCACATGGTTTTCTCTCCTTGCGGCGGCCGTGGTTGTTCGCCGCCTTTTTACAGTATGCTGCGCCGCAGCCGGCGTCATGTATGCCGAAAAAACAAACGGGACGGCGCACAGCCGTCCCGTTGCATGCCGGTTAGACAGGCATGGTCTTTTCTTCCTTGTTGAGCATGGTGCTGTCCACACCCAGCTGCTTGGCCTGACGGTACTGGAAGTATTTGATTGCTACCTGCGGGAACAGGGCGTAGCTCAGCACGTCCTCCTCCTGCTGGTAGTAATCGCGAATCTCCTCGCGGTACTTATCCAGTTCGGGCGGGATGTCGTCGGCAGGACGATGGGTAATGACCTTGTCGTCGCCGATGCACTTTTTGCGAACTTCTTCGTTGACGGGTGCGGGCAGCCTGCCGTACTCGCCGCGAAGCAGGGCCTTGGACTCCTTGGTGACCATCTTGTAGCGCTCGCCGGCCAGGATGTTCATCACAGCCTGGGTGCCCACGATCTGGCTGGTGGGCGTCACCAGCGGCGGATAGCCGAAGTCCTTGCGGACACGCGGCACCTCGGCCAGCACGTCGTAGTACTTATCCATGGCGTTGGCCTGCTTGAGCTGACCAATCAGGTTGCTCAGCATGCCGCCGGGCACCTGATAAATCAGCGTATTTGCGTCGGTCGCAAGCACGCGGGCAGGATCGCGCCATCCTTCCTTGGTCAGCTCGTCCGCCACGCCACGGAAGTAGGCGGCCAGTTCACTAAGCAGCTTAAGGTCCAGACCGGTGTCATACTCGGTGCCCTGAAGCGTTGCCACCATGGACTCGGTGGTGGGCTGGGAGGTACCGTTGCCCAGTGCGGAAAGCGCGGTGTCAATCACATCCACGCCCGCCTCCACGGCCTTGAGCAGCGTCATGGCGCCGGTGCCGGTGGTATCATGCGTATGCAGGACGATGGGCAGGTTCGTTTCCGCCTTGAGGCGCTTGATCAGGCTGTAGGCCTTGTAGGGCAGCAGCAGGTTAGCCATGTCCTTAATGCAGATGATATCCGCACCCATCTTGGCGATGTCGGCGGCCAGCTTCACGAAGTAATCCTCCGTGTGCACGGGGCTGATGGTGTAGCTCATGGCCACCTCGGCGGTTCCGCCGTATTTCTTGGTGGCCTTGACGGCGGTTTCCATGTTGCGCAGATCATTGAGCGCGTCAAAGCAGCGGATGATATCGCAGCCGTTTTCCACCGTCTTTTTCACGAAGAAATCGACCACGTCATCGGCGTAATGCTTGTAGCCCAGCAGGTTCTGGCCGCGCAGCAGCATCTGCAGCTTGGTGTTGGGCAGGCCCTTGCGCAGCTTGCGCAGGCGCTCCCACGGGTCCTCGTTGAGGAAGCGCAGGCAGCTGTCAAACGTAGCGCCGCCCCAGCATTCCAAAGAGAAGTAGCCTACTTTGTCCAGCTTTTCAAACGCAGGCTCCATCTGGGAAAATCTCATGCGCGTGGCGGCCTGGCTCTGGTGCGCGTCGCGCAGGATGGTATCGGTAATTCCAACCTTGGCCATTGTATTCACCTCTTAAATTGCGATTAACCGAACATGCTCAGCAGGATGCCGGCGGCGATGGCCGAGCCGATCACGCCTGCCACGTTGGGGCCCATGGCGTGCATGAGCAGGAAGTTGCCGGGGTTGGCCTTCTGGCCCTCCACCTGGCTCACACGCGCGGCCATCGGCACGGCGGACACGCCGGCGGAACCGATGAGCGGGTTGATCTTGCCACCGGAGAGCTTGTTCATGAGCTTGGCCAGCAGCACGCCGCCCGCGGTGCCAAAGCCGAAGGCGAGCACGCCCACGACGATGATGCCCAGCGTCTTGGACGACAGGAAGGTGGAGGCGGTCGCCGTCGCGCCGACCGTGGTGCCCAGGAAGATGGTGACGATGTTCATCAGCTCGTTCTGAGCGGTCTTGTTCAGACGGTCCACCACACCGCTCTCACGGAACAGATTGCCCAGCATCAGGCAGCCGACCAGCGGTGCCGCAGAGGGCAGCAGCAGGCTTACGATGATGGTCACCGCGATGGGGAAGATGATCTTCTCGCGCTTGCTCACGGGGCGCAGCTGCTCCATGACGATCTCGCGCTCCTTCTTGGTGGTCAGGGCGCGCATGATGGGCGGCTGAATCACCGGCACCAGCGCCATGTAGCTGTAGGCCGCCACGGCGATGGGGCCAAGCAGGTGCGGAGCCAGCTTGCCGGTCAGGTAGATGGCGGTGGGGCCGTCCGCGCCGCCGATGATGCCGGTGGAAGCGGCTTCCTGCGGGGTGAAACCCATCACGGTATTACAAACGATGAAGGTGATAAAGATGCCCAGCTGCGCGGCAGCGCCCAGCAGCAGGCTCTTGGGGTTGGCAATCAGGGGACCGAAGTCGGTCATGCAGCCCACGCCCAGGAAGATCAGGCAGGGGTAAATGCCCAGCTTCACGCCCAGATACAGGTAGTCCAGCATGCCGGGAGTAATGACCTTGCCGGCGGTAGCCAGCAGCTGGCCGCTAACGGTGAACACCTGTCCATCGGCCAGATACGCGCCCGCAGAGCTGATGATGATCTGCGCGCTGTTGGCCAAAATGGAGCCGTCAGCGGCGACCAGCGCACCCGCGGCGTTAAACGCGCCGCCAGCGGTGATGGCATCCACGATTTGACCCAGCATGTTTCCGGCTGCGTCCATCACGGCGCCCTGAGCGGTAAAGGTGTAAGCAACCGGGTTGGTCAGCGCCGAAGAGTCCAACAGCACCGCGCCGCCAAACAGGCTCCAGTTGGTGTGGCCGCCAGCAAACAGCTCCTGATTGTACATACCCGCAATAGGCAGGTTGGTCAGCAGCATGCCAAATGCAATGGGCATCAGCAAAAGCGGCTCGTATTTTTTGACCACGGCCAGATAGAGCAGCACGCACGCGATAGCGATCATGATCAGCGGCTTGGGATCGCTAAACAGCGCATAAATGCCAGAATCCTGGCAAAGCTTGATTAAACTCTCGCCCACGTTCATGGTTTGAAATCAACTCGCTTTCTTTTGAGAATGTGGGAAAGGCCGCGAATGATCTCAGCCAATAACGATGAGCGGGTCGCCGCTGTTGACAGAAGCGCCCTTGGCGGTCACGACCTGCTTGATGGTGCCGTCGCAGGGAGCCATGATCTCGTTTTCCATCTTCATGGCTTCCAGGATCAGCAGAATATCGCCCTTTTTCACGGTAGCGCCTTCGGTCACGCGCACTTCCAGGATGGTGCCGGGCATAGGAGCGTTCACCTTCTGGCCTCCGGCAACAGGGGCAGCAGCAGCGGGGGCGGCAGGCGCGGGAGCGGCGGCAGGAGCAGCCACAGGCGCGGGAGCAGCTACAGGAGTGACAACGGGGGCGGCAACAGGAGCGGCAACAGGAGCGGACGCAGCGCCCACTTCCTCGACGGCGACGGAATAAGCGACACCATTGACCGTAATATTGAACTGACGCATGGGGTGGAATCCTCCTTCAACAAATGCAGTGGTTTCTTTGGAAATCAGAAGCGGCTGTAGGTCTGTTCCTCGCGGCCCGCGCGGTTCCAGGCGGGCGCGTTGCTGACGCGCTTGACATGGCGCACCACAAATCCGGTGGGCGCCTGCCATACGGCGGCAATCGCGGCAGTGATGGCGGCGATCACCTCGGCGCTTACGCCTTCGCTGACTGCGGGAGCCGGGGCAGCCACAGGCGGCGCGGATACGACGGGAGCGATGGGCTTGGCCTTTTCAGGCTTCTTTTCGCCGGTGGTCCGGTCGGTGATGAACGAAAGCACCTTGATGAAAACGATCAGGATAATCAGGCCGAGAAACACAACCAAAAGGCCGATCACCATAACGCCAAGGCCGAAGATCAAGTTCTCCATGAATATCCCTTCCTTTCGGCGTTACATGGGCAGGTTGTCATGCTTCTTGGGCGGGTTGGAATCGCGCTTGGAGCCGAGCATCTCCAGGGCGGAAATCAGCATGGCGCGGGTCTTGGCGGGATCGATGATATCGTCCACCATGCCGTCCTTGGCGGCGTTGACCGCTCCGGCCACCTTTTCCACATACTCGCCGGCATACTTGGCGCGGGCTTCCTCCACGGACAGGTTCTTGTCGGCCTTGACCTGATCGGCATAGAGCACGGCCACCGCCGCCTCAGGCGTAAGGGCGGAAATCACCGCGCCGGGCCAGGCGTAGGTGATGTCGGCGTTGGCCTTGCCGCCCATGGCCACGTAAGCCTGGCCAATCGCATCGCCGGTTACCACGGCCAGCTTGGGCGCGGTCGCCTCGGCATAGGCAAAGAGCAGCTGGCTCTGGGCCTTGAACAGCCAGCCCTGCGCGTTCACACTGTCCACGGTCACGCCACAGGTGTTGAGCAGGCTGATGACGGCGATGCCGAAGCAGTCCATGAAACGCACAAAGCGCGCGGCCTTCTGCAGGGCGCCCGCAGTCAACTTGCCGCTGGCAGCCACCACGCCCACGCTGTGTCCGCCCATGCGGCCCATGAACACGCGCACGGAAGGCTCATAAGCGGCGTAGAGCTCGATGGAGGCACCGCCGTCCATCAGCGCGGCCACAAGCGCGTCCACATCCGCCGCGTCGATGGCGGGAATCAGGCGGCTCATGTCGTCGCTGTCGATGATTTCGCTGTCCTCAAGGTTGCTGGAGGGCAACAGGGCCAGCACCTGCTTGGCCTTCAAAAGCGCCTCGTCCTCGGTGGCGGCGGTCAGCGCGCAGGCGCCCATGCCGGCGGCCACCTTCGCGCCACCCAGCTCCTGGGGCTTGACGTCCAGGCCATTCATGGCGGCCAGCACCTGCGGGCCGAACACCATCACTTCGCCCACTTTTTCCGCTACGATGGACACGTCCGCCAGCTGGGTCAGCAGCGCCGCGCCGCCGATGCAGGGGCCCAGCACCACCGATACGATGGGGCATACGCCGCTCATGCGGGCCAGCTTCTGATAAATCTCGCTATACGCGCTCATGGCGGCGGCGCCTTCGTCGATGCGCACACCGGCGCTGTCCAGCAGCGCCACCACGGGCGCGCCGGTCTTGAGGGCCATGTCCAGGAGCTTGAGGATTTTGGCAGCCTGGGCCTTGCCCATCGCGCCGCCGTGAACCGTGAAATCCTGCGCGAAGAGGTACACCGGACGCTCCTCAATGGTGGCATATCCGGTGATGACGCCCGCGCCTTCCTCGTTTTGGCTCACCAGCGCAAACAGCTCCACAAAGCTGCCGGCATCCGCGAGCTTTTCTACACGCTCGCGCGCGGTCAGCTTGCCTGCTTCGCGCTGTTCCTTGAGGCGCTTTTCGTTGCCGCCGAGGATGGCGTCACGAATTTCCAGCACCTTTTGAAGGTCTTGAGAATTGTGCATTTCCGTTCTCCCTTCCATGCGGTAATGGTCTTTGGTCAGGGGCAAGCTGGCGAAAGTCCAACTTGCACCCCGTTCATTTGATTCTGCATATCCTTCCTGTTTTCCTGCCCTCATGACAATCTTTTAACGATTTTTGGGCGATTTTTTTCGGAATGCCCTTAAACCGTTGTTTCGCCTGCGTTTTTTCCGGTAAGAAAGCCGTCGATAAGGGCGCACGCCTGGGCGGCGGGATCAGCCGTCATATCCAGCCAGTGTATGGTCTGGTCACGCCGGAACCAGGTCATCTGACGCTTGGCAAACTGCTTGATGGCCGTAGAAAGCAGGTCGCGCATTTCCTCAAGCGTGGCGATCCTTCCCGTCAGATACTGGGTGATAAAGCGGTATTCAAGTCCCAGCTTCAAAAGAAACTCCTCGCTCACGCCCCTGTCCAGAAGCCCGCGCACCTCCTCTACCATGCCCTCGTTAAGCCGCCGGTCCAACCGCTCGTCGATGCGGCGGCGCAGGG
>OHRT01000309.1_pt1 | contig 19634 bp, 16 predicted proteins | sample 1578521 | NCBI WGS metagenome assembly OHRT01 (sample SAMEA3879537, study PRJEB24766) | human gut metagenome | biome: human-associated habitat; feature: feces | place: USA | collected 1985/1987
ATGCCGCAGCATTTTTCGTGAGCGTTGCGAGCGTCCAAAGGACGCAAGAAACGCGATGCTTTCCAAAACTAGGGTTTTTTTAACGGTCTGAAGGGGCTGTTTCTCTCGAAACAGCCCCTCTTCCGAGCCAGGCGGCTTTGCCCGGGCCCGGATTTTAACCTTCTGCGCGGATGAATAAAGGCTCCGCGCGTCCGGTTGGGTTTCTCAGTCCTCCACGATCAGCTTTCCATCCCGAATCGCCGTGACGCGGGCCAGGGAAACCACATGGTATCCCTCTTGCGCCAGTTTCTGATGCCCCGGCTGAAAGCTTTTTTCCACGCAGATGCCGATCCCCACCACCGTGGCCCCCGCCTGCCGGACCAGATCGCACAGGCCCTCGGCGGCCTCGCCATTGGCCAGAAAATCGTCTATGATCAGCACGCGCGCGCCCTTGGGAAGATAGTCCTTGGCCACACGGATGTGGTTTTCCACGCCATGGGTAAAGCTGAATACCCGGCTTTCATACACGTCGCCCGTCACATTCCGGGTGGGGCTCTTCTTGGCGAATACCACGGGGATATTTCCGCAGGCCATGGCGGTGGTCAGCGCCGCCGCAATCCCGCTGGCCTCCACGGTCAACACCAGATCCGGCTTTTCCTGCGCAAACTCCTGCGCGAATGCCTGCCCCATCTTGACAAACAGGTCCGTGTCCAGCCGGTGATTGAGAAACATATCCACCTTGACGATATCCGTACCCACACCCACGCCCCTCGCGCGGATGGCCTCGACCAGCTCCCTCATGCCGGGTGTTCCTCCTTTGCGTATGGGAATGCGCGGAAAGCCGGCGTCCTGCGCCGCGCCTGCCGCGCGCTTTTCCTTCTGCTATTGTACCGCATTTCACTCCAAAATCAAGCCTTCGCCCACCTTGAGTGAAATATGCACCCCGCCATCCGCAACAGCCAGGCTTCGGCCGGTGTAGTGGTCATGCACTGCCGCCATGCCCGCCATGCCCCCGGGCAGTTCCAGCCGCACGCTGACCGGTTCCAGTCCCGTGTTGACGACGCAGAGCAGCTGCTGGGTATCGGTTTCGCGCCGGAAGGCGTACAGGCCGTTTTCCAGGGCCACGTGGCTGCGGAACCGGCCTGTGCGCAGCGCGGGCAGCTGTGCGCGCAGGCGCGCCAGCTTCTGGTAATGAGCACGGGTGGGGTTGCCCTCCACATCATCCCAGCGCATGGGGCGCCGGCAGTCCGGGTCCTCGCCGCCCTCCATGCCCAGCTCGTCGCCATAGTAGATGATGGGCGATCCCAGGTAGGTGAACTGGAAGAAGCTTGCCGCGTGCACCATGCGCAGGTCGCCGCCCGCACGCGTACGGATGCGCTGCGTGTCGTGGCTGCCCAGAAACGTCCACAGCACCTCCTGCGTGCGCTGGGGATAGAGCATGGCGGCGCGGTTGAGGGCGCAGTCAAACTGGGCCGTGCTGATTTCATGACGGCAAAAGCGGCTCCAGATGTTGCGGCTGAGCACATAGTGCATGGTCGAATCGAACATGTCGCCCACGGTGAGCCACTCGCGGCTGTCATCCCAGCATTCCGCCACCATCAGGCTGTCGGGGTTGACCTTGCGCATCATGGTTTTGAACTGGCGCCAGAAATCCGGCCACACCTCCGGGCTCACATCCAGCCGCCAGCCGTCCACACGGCATTTTTCGAGCCAGTAGCGTCCCACGGACAGGAAATACTGCGCGCAGTCCTCGTTTTGCAGGTTCAGCTTGGGCATGTAGCGCCAGTCGCCGAAGGTGTGGTATCCATAGGGCATTTTGTCGTCAAAGCAGAACCAGCCGCGGTAAGGGGAGGCCTCGCCCTTTTCCATCGCGTCCACAAAAGGCGCGAACTTGAGCCCCGAATGGTTGAACACCCCATCCAGCACGATGCGCATGTCGTTTTTATGCAGCTCGTCGCACAGCGCGCGCAGGTCATCCTCCGTGCCCAGCAGCGGATCGATCTTGAAGTAGTCGAAGGTATTGTAACGGTGCGAGCTGTCGCTGAGGAACAGGGGCGTGGTATAGATCATCTTTACACCCAGGTCCTTGAGATACGGCACCGCCTTGAGAATGCCGCGCAGATTGCCGCCGAAGCGGTACTGGTTTTGCACCCGGGTGCTGGTCCAGGGCTCTACAGGCTCCGTATCGGTTTCCACGGGTTCGCGGCGGAAGCGGTCCGGGAAGATCTGATACCCGACGCACCCCCGCGCCCATTCGGGCATGGGATCCGCCGGATACACATAGGCAAAGGCGAACGCCTGGCTCACGTCCTCCTCCGCATCCGCCCCCGCCTTCAGGCCCGTGGCGTCAAGCTTGAACGTCAGCTCATCGCTTTGAAGCACGAACAGATACTTGATCCGCAGGTCCCGGGGGGAAAAGATCACCTCATAAAAATCATGCCACTCATCGCGATAGGCCACCGCCATTTCATACTCGTCCGCGCCTTTGAAATAATCGGGCATGGCGTAATTGCTGGTAACCCGCACGGCCACGCGCGAAAACTCTCCCCTGCCGGTCTTGAGGCGCAGGCACACGCGCCCGTCGGGCAGCGCATGGCGATACTCCAGCCAGGGCATGTGATAGATGGACCCAAATTGGATGGTGCGCATACTCTCCAACCTCTCCTTATTCGCTTGCGGGCGCGCCGCCCACGCTGTCGCGCTCGATCAATGTAAAGGGTACCTCGATCGATCTCGGGGCATCCACCGTTTCCTTGAGCACATCCGCCATCAGGTGCATGGCGCTCATTCCCAGCCGGTAGGGATCAATCTCAAAGGAGGTGAGCGCCGGGATGTGGTATTTGCCCGCATCGGTATTGTTGAAGCTGACGATGCTCACATCGCCCGGCACATCCAGTCCCATCCCCTTGAGCAGGCCGGTCAGGCCGATCGCCAGCGTGTCGTCCATGCAGACGGCCGCCGTGGGCCGGTCCTTGGCCCGGAATATGGCGATCAGCTTTTCGCTGGCGTCCGGTTCCTGGATGGGACGGCTGGTGACAATCCACGCCTTGCGCACTTTGATGCCCGCATCGTCCAGCGCCTGCTCATAGCCCAGGCGGCGGTCCACGGTGAAGATGTAGCGTCTGTCATAGCCCAGCAGCAGGATGCGCCGGTGCCCGTGCGCCAGCAGGTGCTGCGTGGCTGCGCGGCCCGCCGCCACGTTGTCATTGTCCACATAGTGCCATCCCGCCTCGTCCCTGGGGTGGCCAATCACCACCACCGGTACGCCGGGATCGCGCGTGGGCACGTCCTCCGCCGCCAACAGCACCAGCCCGCTCACATACCCGCTGTCCACCGCCTGACGGCTGGCCTCCTCCGCGCTGACTTCGCCCCCGCCCGTCACCAGCAGCAGGTGGTAGCGGCGTTCGCCGGCGGCACGCCCCAACCCCTGCAAAAGCGACGGGTAGAAGGGGTTTCCCAGGCTTTTGCTCACATCGCCCGGAAAGACGATGCCCACAATGCGCGTCTTGCGGCTGACCAGGCTTTTGGCCATCTGGTTGGGATGGAAATCCAGCGCCTTCGCCGCCTGCTTCACACGCTCCCGCACCTTTTCGCTAATGCGCGGACTGTCATGCAGCGCCCGGCTGACCGTAGAGGGCGACACCCCCGCCGCCCTCGCAACATCCTTGATGGTTGCCTTCATGCCCGGCTCCTTCCTGCTGTATGATGGGCGTGGCACGCCCCGTGCAAACGTTTGTGCCTGCATCATATCATGCCCGCGTGGGCTTGTCAACCTCATGTGCGGGCTGCATTTTCCCGCGCAAAAGCCGCCCGCGCAAGCGCGGGCGGCCGCTTAGGGCGGGCGGTTCAGTCTTCCGCCCCGGCTCCCTCGGTAATGGCGTTTTCGGGGCGTTTCTTCTGGATGCTGCTCCAGGCATGCATGACCAGCGCCAGCGCAATCACGCCGTAGGAAATAAACACGCGGAAGTATTCGCCGATCGCCGCGTCGCCAAAGAGGTTCTTGGCCGCAGGCGGCGTGACGATGAACAGCAGGTGGAACAGGATGCAGCCCAGCAGCGCCTGACCGTTTGTGGCGCGGCGGATGCTCGCGCCGCCCACCAGGATGGCCGCGCCCGCGTACAGGCCCACCTGTTCATGCGCGCCGTAGGTCTGGAACGTGCCCATGTTCTGCACGAAGATGAGCTGGCCCCAGCCGGCGAGCACGGTGGAAATCATGATGGCAATAACGCGCACATGATCCACGTGGATACCGGACGCATTGGCCACCGTGCGGTTCTGGCCCACGGCACGGAACTGCTGGCCGATGCGCGTTTTCATGATGCCCACATTGAACAGGCACAGAAGGCCGACCACCAGGAAGGTGACCATGGGCACCGTGACCATGCTGAAGAGCGAAGCCACCGCGGGGATCTGATACAGCAGGCAGGCCGCCGCCAGAATGCCGATGGAAATGCCGCCCTTTTTGGCGTTCAGGCGCTTGGTCAGCATCAGCACCACCAGCAGCGCCGCGATGACGCCGCAGCAGATGTACAGCGCGGGACCGAAGCTGAGCTTCCACAGGCCGTCCAGCGCGTACTTGATGCCTCCGCCGGAGCCGTAGGTCAGGTCGATGGTATTGGCCACGCCGGTGGAACCCTTGATGACCAGGCCGGGCGTGTTGAGGGGGATGAGGTTGCCAAAGATGAACAGGAACAGCAGCTGATACAGGCCGTTGGCAAAGTAGCCCAGAATCAGGCCGCCGATCATTTCCTGGCCCTTCATCTTGTTGAGCAGCTTGCCGATCAGGAAGCCAAACAGGGCCGCAATGGGCATGGTCAGCAGCATGGCCAGCAGGAATCCGCCAAATCCGCCCACGCCCCACTCGATCACCCACAGGGCGGCGATCTGTGCGGCCATGGCGCCGATGGTGATGGCGAAGTTGATGCCCATACCGGCCACGATGGGAATAATCAGCGCCAGCACGATAAAGGCGTTGCGGCTCAGGCGTCCGAACATCTCATAGATGACGTAGGACATGGACTGGCCGGAATAAATGATGCAGATGATGCACAGGAGCACGAACATCACCGTAACGGCGTTGTTGCGCACCCATGCGCGAACGTCCCCTTGCTTACGCACGCGAGCCACCTCCAGACTTGGTCAGCGCATACAGGATGATACCGTTGGAAATGAGGATGCGCAGCGTTTCGGAAAGGGTGGTGCCGGGCACCAGCATATTGGCCACCGGCATGCCCAGCGTAAGCACGCCCTGGAACAGGAAGGTACCGATGATCACGTGGCTGATCTTGCACCGGCTGGTGGAAGCGCCGCCGATGAGGATGGCGCTGGCCGCGATGAAGCCCATTTGACGCGGCGCCGTATACAGCTGCATGAAGCCGTAGCTCTGCGAGTAGACCAGAATGCCTACCGCGCCCAGCACCGTGGAAAGCATTGTACCCACGATGCGCATGCGGTCCACGTTGATGCCCGTGGCCTCGGCAAAACGCGGGTTATTGCCCACGGCCTGCATGGCCACGCCCGTCTTGGAGCGGGAGAACAGCCACACCAGGAAGCAGCACAGCAGCATGAAGAGGATCAGGCCCGTCGGCACGGTAAAATCGCCGATGCTGAAGGAAAGCAGATCATCCAGGATATGCTTGAAGTTGCTGCTGTCCAGACCGATGGTGTTGCGAAGGCCCGTGCCCAGCGGCCAACGCAGCTTGAGCGAGGTAAAGGGCAGCACCAGCCAGGCGATACACATCACCGACACGATGGAGAAGCCCACATACGTCGTCACCGACATTTCCTCGCCCTTGAGGCGGTTGAGCAGCAGGCCGTACAGCCAGCCCGCCACGGCCGCGATCACCGAGCCAACCGCGATGGCGAACAGGAAGCCGCCCCAGCCGGGGATGCCGTATTCGATGGTCATCAGGCCGCCGATGAGGCCGGCCACCAGGCCGATGGGCAGGCCCAGGTTGAGGCTAATGCCGCACTGGATGCCCGGCACCATGGCCAGCACCATGATGGCGTTCATGCCCATGCGCACCACGCTGTTGGAAAGCAGCGTCGGCAGCGACAGGTCATACAGCAGCGCCAGCAGGCACAAAAGGATAAAGAACAGGCTGATGATGATGCGCGGAATGCCGAGCTTTTCCACCAGCGAGCGGCTGAACAGCAGGGCCAGCGCGGCCAGAACCAGCGCCACGCCGCAGTAGATCAGGTCGTCGGCATAGCGGATGAAAAACGCGGTGGTCGTATTGGAAACAGCCGCTGCGCTGCCCGCTTCCATGTAGCGGTCATACTGCGCGGTAAAGTCATCGCCGCTCTGGTACACGATCCCCTGAATGGTATCATGCAGCGTTTCCAGGGCCGCGTCGTCCAGCACCGGGTAGATGTCCTTGAGCGCTTCGCCCACGGCGAGGAACGCCTCGTCCGCCTCGGCCATGAGGGCGTTCATCTCGTCGGTAGCCACGAAGCCGGACATATCCACCGTGACTTCCTCGTCCTCGGATACCTCCTGGCCCGCCGCCAGCTTGGCTTCGCGCTCAGCCTCGGCAGCGGCTTCCGCCTCGGGCATATGCTCCTCGATATAGGCCTGCTGCGCCGCGTCCGCAGCGCGGTAATAGGCGCTCAGCGTGGCGGTGTAGGTTTCCAGCGCGGGCACCAGCGCGTCGGTATTGACCGTATCGTAGTCCACCGAGGTGCCGGTGTGCTGCGCGCGGGCCTCTTCCTCCGCCTTGGCGACCGCCTCACGAAGGGCCGACATGCCCAGCCCTTCCTCGCGGGCCTTGTCGGAAGCTTCCTGCTTGGCAATGGCTACGTAGCTTTCCACCACGCCCTCGCCAGTGGCGTTGAGCAGGGTGCGGATGCGGAGGGCATCGAGAATATCCCGTCCGCCCTGCGCTTCGCGCTGCGGCATATGGATGATGCCCAGCACAATCAGCGCGACCGCCGCAACGGCCAGCAGGATGGCGATGATGCGCTGCGTCTTGCTCTTTGTCATTGCGCGCCATCTCCTTTCTCAAGTTGGTCGTCGGGCTTGATGCCGGACATGGCCAGGCCGAAGTCCGCATCGCTGGCGTCGGGAGAAAGAATATCCACCAGCTTGCCCTCGCTGATGATGGCAATGCGGTCGGAGATGCTCTTGAGCTCCTGAAGCTCGCTGGAGACGATCACGATGGTCATGCCCTGCTCGCGGTTGAGGCGCACGAGCGTCTCCAACACCAGCTTCTTGGCGCCGATGTCGATGCCGCGGGTGGGTTCGCTGACGAACAGGAACCGGGGACCCATCACCAGCGCGCGTGCGATGCACACCTTCTGCTGGTTGCCGCCGGACAGCGTGCCCGTGTGCTGCATGGGTCCGAAGCAGCGGATGTCCAGGTCATGAATCATCTTCTCGGCGGTTTTGCGCACGGCGCTGCTGTTCTTGAGGGTGAAAAAGGCCAGCTTGTGCAGATATTCGCCCTTGATCTGCATGGCGTTAAAGACGATGTTATCCTCGATGGACTGGTCCAGAAGCAGGCCCACGCCCTTGCGGTCCTCGGACACCATGGCGATGCCGGCGCGCAGAGCGTCTCCGGCGTTGCCCAGCTTGAGTTCTTCCCCAAACAGGGTCACGCTGCCCCGCGTGTCGTACAGGCTCATCACGCCGTTGGGAATGCCCAGCTTGCCCTGTCCGGCCAGTCCGCCGATTCCCAAGATCTCGCCCTCATACACATCCAGCGATACGCCGCGCACCTCCTCGCCCGGCATATCCACATGCAGGTCTCGGATGCTCATGGCCACCCTGTCCTGCGGGGGCGTGCGGGGCGCGGCCTGCACCATGCTCTCTCCCTTGCGGCCGATCATCAGCTCCGCAAGTTCCACAACGCTGGTCTGCTCTTTTTCGCGCGTGGCGGCCAGCTTGCCATCGCGCAGTATCGTGATCGAATCAGCGGCGGCCATCACCTCGTCCAGACGGTGGGTGATAAAGATGATGGCGATGCCGTTCGCAGCAATCTTTTTCATCACGGAGACCAGCTGCGTGGCCTCGCTCTCGGTCAGCACCGCCGTGGGCTCGTCAAACACAAGCAGCTTTACGCCGGTCTTGTCAATTTCGCGGGCAATTTCGACAAACTGCATATAGCCCACAGGCATGCCCTCGACCAGCGTGTACTCGTCGATGCTCATTCCCACGCTGTCCAGCGCCTTGCGGGCGTCGGCAGCCATGGCCTTCATGTCCAAGGTTTCCAGATTTTTTCCAAAGATGCGGCTAATAAGATTGGGATGCGTGATTTCACGGTTGAGCTTGATATTCTCCGTGACGGTAAAGCCCGGCAAAAGCATGAATTCCTGGTGCACCATGCCGATGCCCTTCACCATGGCGTCATGCGGCGAGGTCACGTTCGCCGGCTCGCCCTCCAAAAGCACCTGGCCCTCGAAGCCGCCCGTGGTATGAATCACGGGCATGCCAAACAGCACGTTCATCAGCGTGCTCTTTCCGGCGCCGTTTTCGCCCAGCAGCGCATGGATTTCGCCCGGACGCACAGACAGCGAAACGTCGCTCAGGACAGTGTTCTCGCCATAGCGCTTGGTGATGTTTTTCATTTCCAATACATACTCGGCGCTCAAGTCGACAGAACCTCCTTGCAGATACGAAGAAGGGGCCCACCCCGTGGGGAGGGCGGACCCCATCTTACGGACTTTTGTACGAACGATTACAGATAATCGTTGAAGTCAACCTGAGACAGCAGAATGGTGTAGTAGTTGTCCAGCGTGGTGCCCTCGGCGTTGGTGTAGTTCTCGATCTTCGCGCCGGGAACGCTCGCGTTGAACAGCTCCATCAGGATCTCGGAGTTGTTGCGGTCGGTGATCTCGCCCAGCGCCCAGCCCTTGCCGTATTCCACGCCGATCTCAATGATGGACATGGCCACGGGGGTCGGCCAGGTGGAGAAGCGGTCCACCGCGTCATGCTCGGCCAGCTTCTCGGCGATGGCCTTCAGAGCGGCCTCGTCGTCGCCCAGCTCAAGCTCCAGGCCCAGGGTGGCCGGGAAGCCATGGTAGGGGCTGGGGCAGCAGGGCAGCGGATAGTAGGCATTGTCAATATCCAGCACGGCGGCCTGCATGGCGGGCTGCATGGAGCAGTTGGTGGTGAAGAAGGCAACCTTCTTGTCGGGATACTTGGCAGCCTGCTGGGGCACGTCCTCCAGGACGAACTGCTGGGCGCCGGAGGTGCCGGCCTCGCCGGTGGGGTCGGGAGCGGTCACGTCCACGAACTCAATGCCCAGAGCCTCGGCATTGGCCTTGAGGATGTTGTAGCGGCCCACGATGGTCTCCATGGCCATGTGGCGCGGGAAGGAATAGTGCATGAACACGTCGATGCCCCACTCGGCGCACTTTTCCATGATGGTGTCGCCCTGGCCGGCCTCGTTGGCGTACATGATGATGTCAGCCGCATCGGAGATAACGGCGGGGTCTTCCTGCGGGGTGCCGGCGATGAAGAGGATGTCGTCGCGGCCCATCTCACGGATCTTCTGGATGCCGGGGGTCGCACCGGGCACGGCCTGGCACATCACGATGGCCTTCACGTCGGGGTCAGAGGCGAAAGCAACCAGCTTGGAGATGGTGGTTTCCGTCTCGGACATGAAGTTATCGGGGTACGTATCGGTGATGATGTGCTCGGGGCCATACTTTTCCAGCGCCTTTTCGGCGGCGCGGAATTCTTCCTCGCCCTGGCTGGTGGTGCCGGTGAGAATGGCAACCTTCCAAGTACCCTCATCCGCAGTTTCAGCCGAAGCCGCCACGGTGGTCAGGGTGAGGAGCATGGCAAGCGCCAATACGATGCTCAACAGTTTCTTCATGTTGGGTTCCTCCTTGTCCACTTTTAGAAATTTTGGGTCATCCAGCTCAAGGGGGTTCTCAAGTTTGTGAGATGGAATGTAAAAAGTATATCATAAAGCCGCCGAAACAGGCAAATGGTAATTTCCATGCCTCGCGGCTGCGATTTCCTGAAAAATCCTTGTATTTTCAGGCGTTTCCCTTTATGCTTCCGGTTTTCCGGTTTTGGGAAAACAAAGAAAAAACAATGCAAACCCGCGCAGCACGGGCCTTATTCGTCCTCCTGGCCATAGATGCGGGGGGAAAGCACGCCCACGTCCGGCAGGTTGCGGTAGACTTCGTTGTAATCCAGGCCGTAGCCCACCACGAAGGCGTCGGGAATCTGGAAGCAGGAATAATCCACCGTCAGGGGCGCCACGCGGCGGGCGGGCTTGTCCATGAGGGCCGCGATGCGCAGGCTGGCCGCCCCGCGGGTGATGAGCAGCTTCTTGAGAAAATGGAGCGTCATGCCGCTGTCCACGATATCCTCCACGATGATCACGTCGCGTCCCAGGATGCTGCGGTCCAGGTCCTTGACCAGCCGCACCTCGCCGCTGGATTTGGTGCTGGCCCCGTAGCTGGATACGGCCATGAATTCGATCTCCAGGGGCAGGTCCACCTGCCGGATCAGGTCCGAAAAGAACACGCTCGCGCCCTTGAGGATGCAGATGAACACGGGGTTTTTCCCCCGGTAATCGGCGGTGATGCGCTCGCCCAGCGCGCGCACCGCGGCGGCGATCTCCTCGCGGCTGTAGAGAATGCTGTCCAGGTCATGATACAGGTTGCGTTCGTTTTCCATGGGATGCTCTCTCCTTTTCGGTTCATCTGTAGGGGTCGCCGGACGGCACTTGCAGCCGGACCGAGCCGGCGGGCACGGCGTTCAGGCGCAGCCGTTCGGACGCGCACAGGCGCGGAATCCAGAGCACTTCATTCTCCACGGCCAGCACGGCAAGATAGGGTCTCAGCGGCGGGTCCGTCAGGAAGCGGCGCAGCGGCTTTTCCCCCGGCGCGCCCATGGGTCGAATCCGGTCGCCGGGGCGGGGGCGGCGCATGACGGGGCCCAGCGCCAGCACCTCCGGGGACAGCACCGCCTCGCCCGCATGGGAGGGCACCGGGGTTTCCGGCCCGGCGGGGGTCTGCGTCACGTGCGTAAAATCGAGGACATAGGCGCTTTCATGCACCGTCACCGGCAGGGGCCGTGCGGCGGGCGCGGGGCTAAGCGGTTCGTCCCGCTGGGTGAGCAGATAGAGGTGCGCCCGCCCCGCCACCGCCTTGAGTCCGAGGGGCAGGTTGCACGTTTCGCCCGCCTCCGCGCGCGCCAGCGCGGCCAGGGCCAGCGTGTCGGCGTGGCTGAGGGCGCGCTCGTCCGGCAGCGGGCCGTGCAGGGCCGCGCCTTCCCAGAACCAGCGCCGGAGCACGCGGCGCGCCAGCGCCTCCGGGGCGTGGGCGAGCGGTCCGCGCCGCAGCGCATGGAGCGGGGGCAATTCGGCCCGGGCGGTTTCATACAGCCGCTCGGCCAGCGCATCCAGGCAGACTGCGTCCGTCCCGAGCGCCTCCGCCGCCTCCGCGATATGGCCCGCCGCGCCGGGAAACAGCCTCTCCATGGCGGGCAGGACCTCCAGGCGCAGGACGTTGCGCGGGGTGACCGGGCTTTGGTTGCTCTCGTCCTCGCGGTGAGGCAGGCCCTCCTGCGCCAGCGCCTGGACCAGCGTTTGCTTGCCCAGGCCCAGAAACGGCCGCAGCATCACCCCGCGGCCAAACGGCACGCATGCCCGCATGCCGCTGAGCCCATCCGTGCCCGCGCCGCGCAGAAGGCGCATCAGCACCGTTTCGGCCTGATCGTCCCGGTGGTGCGCCACCAATACCGCATCCAGCTTCAGCGCGTCCATCTGCCGTGCAAAGATGGCGCGCCGGCGCTCGCGCGCCCGCGCCTCCATGCCGGGAGCCTCCATGCCGCCGGTCAGGCCCGCATTCTCCACGTGCAGCGGCACCCCCAGCTCATCGCACAGCGCGCCAACAAAGCGCTCGTCCTCCAGCGAAGCCTCGCCCCGCAGGTCATGCTGTACATGGCTGGCCTCCAGCCGAAAACCCGCCTCCGACCGCAGGCGCCACAGCGCGTACAGCAGCGCCACGCTGTCCGCTCCGCCGCTCACCCCGCACAGCAGGCCGGTCCCTCCGCGAAAAAGGCCCGCGTCCTCCAGCGCGCGTCTCACCGCTGCCACCGGCGCGTCAAAGCCCATCGGCGCCCTCCTCCCCGCTTAGCAGCTCCATCACCTGCCTGGCCAGCGTTTCCGCCGCCCGGCACGCGGCCGCGGCCCAGCCCTGCGCCGCCTCGCGCGTGGGCAGGAGGAGCAGCACGGCGAAGGTGGTTTCTCCTTTGCGCAGGGATACGGCGGCGGCATGTTCCCGTCCCCCATAGGACACCAAAGCCGGATGGCCCTCCCCCGCTGCCCTGAGGGCCTCCTCCTCATCCGGCAAAACGGGAAGAGGGCCACCGTCCTCCTCAAAGGGCAGCGTATAGAGAAGCGTCAGCAGCCGGGGGGCGCAGGTACGGAAGCCATGCACCACCGCGCGGGCAAGGGCCTCCTGCGGGGTCCGCACATCCAATACCAGCGCCGGCACATCGCCCTCGCGCACCGTTCCCACCGCGCGGCACAGGCCCGCTTCGGCCCGCCGGTACGCCGCCGCGGCCTGACGCCGCTCGTTCAGGCCGGCGGCATAGGCGGGCGCCGCCTCCCGGATGCGTCGGCAGTCCGTGTGCGTAAGCTTGTCCCGCAACAGCGAAAGGGTCTTTTCGCCCTTGGGCGTCAGATAGAGCACGCCTTCCAGCGCACAGCGGCCCTGGGCTACCTCCCCGTCCTTTTTCAGCTCGTCCAGCAGCAGACAATAGGGCAGGTACTCCATCAGCTCCAGCTCCGCCACAAAGGGCCAGAGCTGATCGGATGTGGCCATGCCCAGCGCCCGGAGGCACAGAAGCAGCCGCAGCTTGTTTTCCGCGTCCGAGACGCGGCGTTTGGGCGAAAGAAACGGCATCATACCCTCCTCAGATTTCATGGCGGCGCTTTTCTCCCCGGGCGCCGTAACGAAAGAATGGGCAAAGCGGAAGCTTTGCCCATCAAAGTATCGGAAAAATTCCGGCCACGCCGGTCTTTTCCGCCAGAACACGTTTTCCTGCGCCCGCGGCGGAGCTGGAAAGACGCGAAAGGAACCCTTGCCGCGCAAGGCTGCGAACCCACCGCACCGGCCGCCGGATTCGCAATGGATTCGAAGGATACCGAACCTTTGCAAACAAGGATTCGTCGGCAAAAGGGCCTGCCGGAGCAGGCGATGCGCCGTCAGGCCATGAAAGGCTTGATATCGCTCAGCAGGTCGTCGCAGGAGTCGGTGTAGATCTCCATGGTGATGGGCTTGCTCAGATCCAGGCTGAAAATGCCCAGAATGGACTTGGCGTCTACCACATGGCGGCCCGCGCGCAGGTCCACATCATAGGGATAACGGTTGACGATGTTCACAAAGGACTTGACGTTCTCCGCCAGGCTCAGCTTGATATTGACAGATTTCATAATTGAAAGCCCCCTTTCGTTTGGTTACGCAGGTATTATACACTACGCCTTGAAAAAAAGCAAGGATTCCCGCCTTGTATCATTCAACAAAGTTCCCCTTAAAGTTCCCCTTCGGCACGGGGGATTGTTGTCGCGGATGATCCATGTTATAATACGACCTAATGGCGGCCTCTTCGCCATGATCCGAGCGAATATGATTGGATAAGGATGAAGCGAGCGATGAGCAACCTATCCCCGGAAGAAATCGGGCAGCTGGCCCTGTGCTTTGCCCCGGAAGGCATGCTGAAGGCGCCGGTTCCCTTCGGCGGCGGTCACATCAACGACACCTATCTGTTTTCGCCCGCGGGAGAGAAGGGCGTGCGCTATGTGCTCCAGCGCATCAACAGGACCGCCTTTCCCCACCCGGAGGACGTGATGGACAACATGCTCCGGGTGACGCAGCACCTGAGGGAGCAGATCGTCCTGCGCGGGGGCGACCCGCAGCGCGAGACCCTGCGCCTGCTGCGCACGCAGGACGGTCTTTTCTTTGCCGTGGACCGCAACGGGGACTACTGGCGCTCCTACAGCTTTGTGAGCGATTCCGTCAGCTACGACCGCAGCGGCGACGAAAGGATCTTCCGCGAATCGGGCCGGGCGTTCGGGCGGTTTCTGTCCATGCTGGACGGGTTTGACGCCGCTTCGCTGCATGAGACCATCGAGCGCTTCCACGATACGCCCCATCGCTTTGCGGCGCTGCACGAGGCGGTTGCCCGTGACGCGGCGGGCCGCGCCGGGGGTGTGCGGGATCTGATCGATCTGGCCCTGTCCTATGAGCCGTTTTCCTCCACGCTGGTGGACGCGCTGGCCTGTGGCCGTCTGCCGCTGCGCGTGACGCACAACGATACCAAGCTCAACAACGTTCTGCTGGACGAGCGCACCGGCCGCGCCCTGTGCGTGATCGACCTGGATACCGTGATGCCCGGCCTGTGCGCCTACGACTTCGGCGACGCCATCCGCTACGGGGCCTCCACTGCGGCCGAGGACGAGCGCGACCTCAGCCGCGTGAACCTGAGCCTGTCGCTCTACCGCGCCTATGCCGAGGGCTACCTGTCCGAGGTGGGGAACGTGCTCACCGGGGAGGAACTGCGCTCGCTGCCGGTGGGGGCGAAGATGATGACGCTGGAAACGGGAGTGCGCTTTTTGACGGATTATCTCGACGGCGACGTTTATTTTAAGGTGGCCTGCCCCGATCACAACCTGGTCCGCGCCCGCACGCAGCTCAAGCTGTTGCAGGACATGGACGCGCACTGGGACGAGATGGTTTCCGTGATCGGCGAGCTGGCCGGCCGTTAAGAAAGGCGGCGCGTGACGGGCGATCCCGCTTCTCCCGCCGCCCTGGAGAGGACCAAGCCATGAAGCTACACATCAAACCCATCACCCTTGTTCTCTGCGCCATGCTGGCGGGAGGCGCGGTGGCGGTCGCGCTGCTTTTGCCCGGTACGCTGGACAGCCGCCGCACGCTGGAGATCGAGCGCGCCGCCACCCCCACGCCCACCGCGGACGTGCGCAGCATGCTGATGGTGACCCTCGATCCCGCCAATACGCCTGCCCCCACGCCCATGCTGCTCAAAACGGGCGTCAAGGGCGACGAGGTGACGCGCCTTCAGCAGCGCCTCCAGGAGCTGGGCTATTACAACGGCGAAGTGGACGGCCAGTACGGGCCCGGCACAGCCGAGGCGGTGCGGGTGTTTCAGGCCCAGCACGGGCTTGACAGCGACGGCATCGCGGGCGAAGCCACGCGCGCCCGCCTCTATGCCCAGGACGCGCAGACCTGCGTGCCCACCGCCACGCCCACGGCCACGCCCTCGCTGCTCAAAAAGGGCGACGCCAGCGACGCCGTGCGGGAAATGCAGCAGCGCCTCAAGGAGCTGGGCTACTACGACGGCGAGGTGGACGGCGACTTCGGCGGCGGCACGGAGGAAGCGGTGCGCCTCTACCAGCGCCAGAACGGCCTGGATGTGGACGGCATTGCCGCGGAAAAGACCTTCGCCAGCCTCTACAGCGACAACGCCCGGCAGGTGACCATCACCCCTACGCCCGACCCGGCGCAGATGCCCCTTCTGGTCAACCGGGAGCATCCCGTGGGCGCGGATTATGAGCCGGACGACCTGGTGAAGCTCAAAAACGTGATGCCTTCCTCCCTGGTTACCGTCAAGGGCAGCGACATCGAGGGCGACCGCACCGCCGCAAACGCCATGATCGAGATGTTCGAGGCCGCCAAGGCCGACGGCGTGACCGGCTGGCAGATCAGCGCGGGCTACCGCAGCTATGAATACCAGCAGGAGCTCTTTGACGAGCAGGTGGCCGAGTACCGCGCCGAGGGCTTCACGCAGGAAAAGGCCGTCTCCGCCACGCGAAACACCGTGGCCGATCCCGGCGCCAGCGAGCACCACACGGGCCTGGCCTTTGACATCACGGTGGCCGGCACCATCTTCAAGGGCACCGAGCAGCAGATCTGGCTGCACAAGCACTGCTGGGACTACGGCTTCATCATCCGCTACCAGGAGGATAAGGAGGACATCACCGGCTTCCTGGCCGAATGCTGGCACATCCGCTATGTGGGCCTGCCCCACAGCACCGAGATGCGCGACCGCAACCTCTGCCTGGAGGAATATCTGGGCGAGGCCTAGGGCGCTTCGCCCGGATGCCGGGCGGAGGGCAAATCAACACGAAGAAGGGACATCATGTACGACCTGATCGTCATCGGCGCGGGACACGCCGGATGCGAGGCGGCGCTGGCCGCCGCACGCATGGGCGTGGAAACGCTGCTGCTTACTCTGGATCTTGGAAGCGTGGCCCTGATGCCCTGCAACCCCGCCATCGGCGGCACGGGCAAGGGCCACCTTGTGCGTGAGGTGGACGCGCTGGGCGGGCAGATTGGGCTGTGCATCGACCGCACGTTCCTGCAAAGCCGCATGCTCAACCGCGCCAAGGGTCCGGCCGTGCACAGCCTGCGCGCCCAGGCCGACAAGCGCCGCTACCACGAGGACATGCTGGGCGTTGTGTTTTCCACCCCGCATCTGACCGTGCGCCAGGCCGAGGTCATGGACATCCTCACCAAGGGGGGACGGGTGAGCGGCGTTCGCACCATGACGGGCGAGGTCATCGCCTGCCGGGCGTGCGTGGTATGCGGCGGCGTGTACCTCAAAAGCCGCATCATCATCGGCCAGTATTCCAAAAACAGCGGGCCGCAGGGGCTTCTGCGGTCCGAGGGGCTGTCCGGCACGCTGGAAAACCTGGGCTTTGCGCTCCGGCGCTTCAAGACCGGCACGCCCGCGCGCGTGGACGTGCGCTCCATCGACTTTGACCGGATGGAGCCCCAGCCCGGCGACGACCCCATCGTGCCCTTCTCCTTCCTGACCGCCGCGGGCGATCCGGACACGGGCGTGTCCTTCCCGCTGCGCAACCGCGCCCTGTGCTACCTGACCTATACCAATGAGGAAACGCACCGCATCATCCGGGAAAACCTGCACCTCTCCCCCATGGTGCGCGGCGATATCAAGGGCACCGGCGCGCGCTACTGCCCCAGCATCGAGGACAAGGTGCGCCGCTTTGCCGACAAGGACCGCCACCAGCTCTTTCTGGAGCCGGAGGGGCTGTCCAGCCCGGAATGGTATGTGCAGGGCATGAGCTCCAGCCTGCCCGAAAATGTGCAGTGGGCCATGTACCGCACGGTGCGGGGGCTGGAGCGCTGCGTGCTCACGCGCCTGGCCTACGCCATCGAATATGACTGCATCGACCCCACGGAGCTGCGCCTCACCCTGGAAAGCCGGCGCGTGCCGGGGCTGTATTTCGCCGGACAGGTCAACGGCACCTCCGGCTATGAGGAAGCCGCCGCGCAAGGCATTCTCGCGGGCATCAACGCCGCGTGCGCGCTGCTGGAGCGTGAGCCGCTCATCCTCACCCGCGACATGGGCTATCTCGGCGTGATGGTGGACGACCTGGTGGTCAAGGGCACGGACGAGCCCTACCGTATGATGACCAGCCGCAGCGAATACCGCCTGCTCCTGCGCCAGGACAACGCCGACCTGCGCCTGACGGCGCTCAGCCACGCGCGGGGTCTGGCCAGCGAGCGGCGCATGGCGCTCATGGAGCGCAAGCGCGAGGGGACAACGCGTTTGCTCGGCGCGCTGCATGCCGTGCGGCTGCCGGCCTCGCCCGCGCGCGACGCGTGGCTGACCGGGCACGGCCAGCCCACGACCGCCGCCACCCTGACCGCGGAGGACCTGCTGCGCCGCCCCGACATCACCCTTTCTTCGCTCAAGGAGCTGTGTCCGGAGCTGACCGGCTTCCCCGCCGATGTGGAAACGCAGGCGGAGCTGAACGTGAAATACGAGGGCTACCTCAAAAAGCAGCAGGCCCAGGTCGCGCGCGCACGCGCCATGGAGGACTGGCGCATCCCGGAGGATACCGACTACGACCGGATCGACAGCCTGCGCATCGAGGCGCGCCAGAAGCTGAAAGCCAAAAAGCCCCTGAGCCTGAGCCAGGCCGGGCGCATTCCGGGCGTGAACCCCGCGGACGTGGCCGTGCTGATGGTATGGCTCAAGCGGCGGCGGGACGCCGTCGAAGCCAACGACACAAGAGAGAGGGAACAGCCATGAAAAAGCATTCCTCCATGGCGCTGGTCGTGTTCGCGGTATGCATGGTCAGCTATTCCGGGCCCATGGTCAAAGGCGCGCTGAACGAGGGTGCCTCGCCCATCTCGGTGGCGCTTTTGCGCATGCTGGCGGCGGCGCTGCTCATGCTGCCCTACGAGGCGCGCCAGTGCGTCCGGCGGCGCATCCCCATGAAGCTCACGCCCGCCCAGTGGGGCCTGACGGCGCTGGCCGCTGCCTTTCTGGCTGCGCACTACATCACCTGGATTACCTCGCTGACCGGCACGAGCACCTTTGCCTCGGTGGCGCTGGTATGTACGCAGCCGCTGTTTGTGGCGTTTTTCAGCTATGTGCTCTTTCACGAGCGCACGCCCCGGCGCGCGCTTCCGGGCGCGCTGCTGGCGCTGCTGGGCGCGGTGACGATCGCCCTCTCCGGCCTGTCGGGGCAGGAGGCGCAGGCCACGGGACAGGAAGCGCTCAGGAGCAACCTTCTGGCTCTGGCCGGGGCCGTGCTCATGGCCGCGCACTGGCTGGCCGGGCGGCAGATCCGCCAGACCCTGGCCGCGGAGGTCTATACCCCCGTCCTCTACCTGATCACGGCGCTGCTGCTGGCCCTGTGCCTGCCCCTGTCCGGCGGCTTTCGCATGCCGCTTTCCGCCCTGCCCTACATGGCGGGGCTGGTCATCGGCAGCACGCTCCTGGGCCATGCGGTGTTCGCCTATGCCCTTTCCGGCGTGTCCGCGAACGTCATCAGCTTTGCGCTGCTGGGCGAGCCCGTGGGCGCGATGATCTTCAGCATGATCTTCTTCGGCGAGGTACCTACCTGGCCGGTGGCCCTGGGCGGCCTGCTCACGCTGATGGGGCTTGCGCTCTATCTGGCCTTTGCGGGCGGAGAAAAGCAGCCCGCCTAGCGCCACAGGTATTTTTCCAGATCCACGGTGCCATCCTTCCGCAGGCCCACGCCCTCCATCTCCAGCAGCAGGCGGTGCGTCTCCCGGCCGCAGGGCGAGAACGCCGCGCTCAATCCGCCCTGCCGGTTGACCACGCGGTGGCAGGGCACATCCGGCGGAGCCACGCTCAGGGCATACCCCACGGCGCGGGCGGCCCGCGGGCTGCCGATCCTGCGGGCGATCTGCCCGTAGGTAGCCACGCGCCCGCGCGGGATCTCCCTCACGGCGGCATAGACCCTTTCAAACATTCCCATCCATGCGCCCCCTTTGCGCCATCTTCCCTGGGATGATACCACAAAAGGCCGAGCGCGGAAACCTGTTTTTCAGAAGGGACCGGCGATACAACTATGCAGGAACGCTCAACGCTCATGACGGAGGGCTCCGTCTGGCGGCACATCGTTCGATTTGCCCTGCCCGTGTTCTGGGGGAACCTCTTCCAGCAGCTCTACAACGTTGTGGACTCGCTGGTGGTGGGCAACTTTCTGGGCAGCGACGCGCTGGCGGCGGTGGGCTCCTCCAGCCATCTGATTTTTCTGCTGGTGGGGCTGTTCAGCGGCATCTTTACGGGGGCCAGCGTGGTCATTTCGCGCTACTACGGCGCGCGGGATGATGCGGGCGTGCGCACGGCCGTGCACACCACCGTGGCTTTCGGCCTGGTGGCGGGCGTGGTC
>OHRT01000348.1_pt1 | contig 18015 bp, 10 predicted proteins | sample 1578521 | NCBI WGS metagenome assembly OHRT01 (sample SAMEA3879537, study PRJEB24766) | human gut metagenome | biome: human-associated habitat; feature: feces | place: USA | collected 1985/1987
CCTTCCGCATCGAAATCGGTGAATCCGAGAGGTCCGGCAATGTGAGTCATGCCCCGTTCCTTTCCCCAGTCTTCTACTGTTTTGATGAGAGCGGAGGATACTTCAGGGTCGTCAATGAAGTCTATCCACCCGAAGCGGACGTTCTTGCAACCCCATTTCTCGTTGGCACGGTTGTTGATAATGGCGGCTACACGTCCTACGATCTTGTCATCCTGGTATGCCAGAAAATAATCTGCTTCACAGAATTCGAATGCTGCATTCTTACGCTTGTTAAATGTATTGAGCATATCGTCGTAAAGGTCGGGGACGGAGTACGGATTGCCCTTGTACATTCTGTAATTGAAACGGATAAATTTCTTAAGTTCTCTCTTTGTAGAGACTTTCTTGATTGTAATAGCCATATCTCGTATTTATGATTGAGGAAGCAAAGATACGTGATAATCTTCAAAGTACAACGCAGAGGGTGGCAAAAACTGTGTGAGAGGCAGGTCGGTTTTGGAAAATAAAAAGCAATTAGTAGTTGTTTAAACTGAATTTAGGGCTACCTTTGTTCGAAATACTATAACACATATCATGGAACTACAAATTATTCAGAATAAGATATATGAGATTCGGGGACAGAAGGTAATGCTTGATTTTGATTTGGCGGAACTCTATGGAACAGAAACACGGCTATTGAAGCGTGCTGTGAGGCGTAATATGGAACGTTTTCCAGATGATTTCATGTTTGAATTGACAAATGAAGAGGCTAACTGCTTGTTGTCCAGTAGGGTATCCCAATTTGGGATACCCCAATATAATTTTAGTGCTTACACTCCATTTGCGTTTACGGAACAGGGGGTAGCCATGCTTTCAAGCGTTCTGCATTCAACAGTTGCTATTAAGGTCAATATTAATATTATGCGTGCCTTTGTCAGTATTCGTCAATATGTCTTGGCCAGTGATACCAAGAATCAAGAAATAGACGAACTGAGACAGCGCATACAAGAACTGGAAAGTCAAGGAAGTAAAGCATTCGCAATGATTAACCAAATCGGCGAGGAGACTTTGGAAGCCATAAACGACCTCAGTGAAGATACCCGGAAGGAATTGGATAGTATTTATCTGGCTTTATCAGAATTGGCCGATAAAGAAAAAACGGAATCTCTGAAATCAAAGCATCGACGACCGATTGGGTTTATACATTACGATAATGAGGAATAAGTTTATTTTGATATAAAGCAATAAACATTTCCTGCAAAGTCACAGACAATCATCCGGTTTCCTGATACGGCTACGGTTGAGAATATCGGTGCTCCGAGATTATATTTGTCTTTTATAATTCCCGTTGTCCGGTCGATAGCATATAGATAACCATCGGAAGCTCCGATGTAAATAACTCCTTGTGATGCCACTGGGCTTGTTTCTACTCCGGCTTGCGGAGTGGTGGAATAAGGAGCTGTGTATACCAGCGAAGGCAAAGTCTCTGCTCTCCATTTATTGAAAAGCGTAGCTTTGTCCAGTGCGAAAACTCCGCGGTCGGCAGTGCCGAAGATAATTTCCTGTTCGGTAATAAGTGGTGTGGATGTTACGTCCAGGTTGGCTGACAACTCTTTCTGTTGGAGTACTTTTCCGGTTTGCGGTTCTATGACGAAGAAGCTTTTGGAGGAGATGATCCATAATTTCCCGTCTTTATAGACCGGAGAGGCTCCCCGGTTACGAAGTCCGTTATCGGAGAGTTTCCAGAGTTGTTTTCCGGTGTGAATGTCGTTACCGTATAATCCTCCCCATTGAGTTCCGCTGACTAATACATTTCCGGCAACAGTTAGCGTTGTAGTAGCACCTTCCCGTTGTCTCCAGTCCTTGTTAATCCATATTGTTTGTCCTGTCTTTAAGTCATAGGCGGATAGTCCGGCACCAATTCCGGCGTAGACTACTCCTTTATCTATTGTTATTCCTTCCGTTAAGTAAGGATAGCTGTTCAGTTTGATATATTGTTTCCAGAGTAATTTTCCGGATTCTGCATCCAAAGCGTACAGATTGCAGGCAGCGTCCTGTGCTATTACAATTCCGTTTTCATAGGCGATTGTGTTCTTCACCGAGTTTGCCGTGCGGAATTTCCATAACAGTTTGCCGGAATTGAAATCGAATGCACAGACAAATGTGTTCAGTGGTATATTGTCATCGGTGGTAGCGATAAATACTTTCTGTCCGGCGATAATAGGGGAAGCCATGAAGATGTTGCTGCCTGTGTTGGCTGTCCATTGCAGTTGCAGGGGGAGCTTGATTTGAGAATTATTGATTCCTCCGGAGTGTGCGGCATTTTGAAGCAGGGTATTCCAGTCCTCGCCCGGGATTGTAGCCGGCTTGAAGTCTTTTTGATAAGTGAATCGGCTGGTGGCGGTTGCTTTCTTGCCGTCATTAAAGAATGAAGTTACTGTGAGTTGTAGCTTTCTTCCGTTTTCATTCGCAGGCATTTGAATGTCTCTGCTCCAGTTCCAGTCGGTGAGGGAGATAAGGTTGCCTTTGGCTATCTCCTGATTATTCTCTATATCGCTTAGGATGTAGGAGACGTGTGATGTTTTAGCCTGTGCATGATAGGTATTGACAGAAACAGGAAGCCGGTCTCCGGTAGCTGCGGAAATTTGATTGTTCATCGGGGAGACTATGGCAATCTGCGGCTCGATGAAGGTATACCGTAGTTGCGTTGTGATATTGTCATTGCCGTCTACTTTTATTTCTCTGAAAGAAGAAGGAGAATGATCGATACCGCCTTTATCCAATGTACCGGTACAGATTGTATAGATTCCGTTTTGATTGCGGACATAGTTGTAGTGCATGTGTCCGTAGATTTGGGCTTTTGTATTGAAAGCACGTAGGTCAAGTGTATGCTCTTTATCGGCTTTGAATACGAATGTGTCACTTGCGGTAAACAGGTCATGGTTGAAGAGGATCAATGCCTGTTCTTTCTTCATCATGGCAAGGTCATTCTTCAGCCAGTTGTATACATCTTTTTGAGTATAATTAGTCGGGTGGTCTCCGTGGTCGATTGGGGTGACTACATAATGAACGTTACCCATATCAAATGAGTACCACGTCGGACCATAGAGAGATTCATAAAGCTCTTCGCCATAGCTACCTTTCACTAAGTCGTGATTGCCGATGCAGTAGTAAACGGGGCAATCCATTGTCTGTGCGTTCACTATTTGGTTATGCATTGTCAGCCCCGGTTCGTAACAGATGTCTCCGGTATGAATCAGGAAAGCGGGCTTTTCATTCTTTACATATTGCTGAAGGTCAGTTACCCAACGTCCCATTCCACCGGTCACTTCGGTATCGGTGATTTGAACGAAAGAATGTTCCCTGGCTTTTGTCCGTTCACTTTCAGTTAAGATAAAGTCGTAGCTTTTTCTATTCTCTTTGGTGGAAAGATAGAATTGCTCCGTTTCAAATCCGGCGGGAGTTGTAATGCTGATAAATCTTGTTTTATCGAATCCGGGTAAAGAGAACCGACCTTTCTTATCTGTTTTTACTACGTTCAAGCCGTCTGTTACCATAACTCCCGCCAGCGGTTTATCACCTTTATTAAATAGTCCTGATTGGTCGGTGTCGACATAGACTGTTCCTTTAAATTGAGCGCTTAGTGGCAGATATAGTAAAAATGATACTAGGATAACAGATAATCTTTTCATGGTCAGTCCTCCGGTTTTTAGTGTGTTAAGCTAATTATTTCTTTTTATTTCACTTGTTTCATTTCTTCATTGTAACGTGCTTCTTCTTTGCACAAAGGTTTGTACCAAGTCTTCCTTAGTATGAGTGTGGTGACTAAAAGCAAAGCGATAGAGCTCCAGAGCCCCAGTTGCTCACGGACAACGAGATACATCGGAATGATAGTAAGCGCACATTGCCAGATGATACCGATTGCTACGTTGAAAGCATCCCTTTTGAAGTTCCTGTTCGGCTGGATATGAGGATAACGCGCCAATGCTTTTTCTTCTACCGGTTTCCACCAGCCCCATGGGCGGACACGGGTGTAGAAGTTGATCAGTGTCTCTTCGTCAGTCGGAGGTGCGCTATACGTTCCGGCGATACATCCTATCAGGGAAACCCCGAACAGAACGGGGAAGAAATACAATACCCATGCGTCGGGAACAGTGAATTTCATGACGATTGCCGCTATTACTCCGGCAGTCATTCCCCAGAAATAGCCTTCGCCGTTGAAACGCCACCAATGCCATTTGAGTACGTTGGCTGCGATGTATCCACCAAAGAGTGCGCCTACAATCCATTGGAAGATTTCATTAATATCTTTCAGAAAGAATCCGATAACGGTGCTGACCACTACCACTGCAACAGAAATCACATAACTGCTGCGTATCTGCGTTTTTACACTCGCTTTCGGATTGATGTATTTCAGATAAATGTCATTCACGATATATGCAGGAGCCTCATTCACCGTTGAAGCGAAAGTAGACATGAACGCTGCCAGTAGTCCCGCCAATAACAGACCGGCTAATCCGGAAGGTACATAACGGGTAATCAAGTGAGGAAGAATCGTCTCAAAGTCCGTTCGTGTAACTTCCATTTGTGTCATTCCGCCGTCTTCCTTGAAGAAGTAAATAGCCAGCAATGCGAATCCCATAATCATCAGGTAGCGGGGGATTAATAACACCACGGATACAGAACCACTCATCATTGCCGCTTCTTTCGGAGACTTGCAGGACAGAATCTTCTGCATATCATAGTTAGGAGCGGGACCTGCCATGCTCATAAAGATTCCTTTCAGCAACGCCATCATAACAAATATGCTTATCAGACTGTAAGGCTCGTTGGCCATTCGCTCGGTAAGGAGATTCATCCGGCTGCTCCAGTCGATATCAAGTGTCCAGCTGAAGAAGGGCGAATCCCAGCCGGCAGGAACAAATGAGTGAATCATGTCCGGTGCCACCATCTGCATACCAACGATGCCTGCCACGGTCATTATCAGAAACTGAACGACATCTGTCCATACGATACTCAGCATTCCGCCGAGCATCACATAGAATGTGGCGATGGTAGTAAAGAAAATACCATATACATGAGGAACATATTCTGCAGGAACATTGAAAGGAATAAATGGAGATACTACTTCCCAAGGGATGAATATCTCCATAAATTTACCAATACCTATGAACCCATAACTTAAAAAACCGAGTACGCTAAGTAATGCGAATACGATAACAATCGTATGTGAAAGAGTAGAACCTTTCCCTTTTCCGAAACGGGTTTTAATCCATTCGGCACCGGTGAGAACGTTCGAACGGCGCAGCCACACGGATAAGTAAACCATTAGGAATATCTGGTTGAACACCGGCCATAACCAGGGAATCCAAAGACTTTTGAAACCATAAGCGAATGCCCAGTATACCATAAGCATTGTGCCCGTAATATCGAACATTCCGGAGGCGTTGGATAATCCCAACATATAGAAAGGCAATGATTTTCCACCTAAGAAGTAGGAGTCCATATTCTGGGCTGCCCGTTTTTTAAGAATGAGACCGATGACAATCATAGCGATAAGATAGGCGCATATGATAAGAAGGTCGGTAGTGTGTAATTTCATATTATTATTTTGAATCGATTTATATATTGTATCTTCTTTGCTGCAAAGGTAGGGGGAAAGTCTTGGGCAAACAAATATTATTTTAGCACATACTGATACTAAACCAATAAATGTTTCTTATTCCTTATGGTAAATTAGTTCATTCCTAAGATTCCATGCTTGTATATGTTTTATGCCATTGTGAGACGGTAAGACCATATCATCAATTGATACTACCACTTTCGGAAAGTTATCATTAATGGTTTCCAATGGAGAAAATTCTCTTTTTATGGTACTTTGATCTGACATTATATAAGAGCATTGTATATAAATTGTTTCTCCTGTTTTTTGAGCCACGAAGTCGATCTCTTTACCTTTGGCATTGCCAGTGTAAACTTCATATCCCATACGAAGTAACTCCAAGTAAACTGCGTTTTCTATCAGGTAGCCAAAGCCATAACCGTAGCCGGGATAGAGATAATTTTTATAAGCAAGGTCATTAATGTAGAACTTACTTGTCCCAGCAAGGGTTTCTTTTCCCTTGATGTCATAACGTTCGCAACGATGGATTAAGAATGTGTCTTCGATATATCCTATATAAGCAGCTACAATATCATAACTAATGTTTCTCCCTGAATTTTTAAAGTATTTCACTATGCTATTGACCGATATCAGGTTGGAAGCGTTGTTTACTAAAAAGATAAAAATATCTTCCAGTAATTTGGGGTCACGTATATTGTAACGTTGGATAATGTCACGCAACAAAATGGAGTCCTTAATAGTAGACATATAGTTTTGTCTGATTTCCAGTTTATTCGGGAGAGAAAACAACTCCGGCAGACCACCACTATTTATATAATCAAGATAACTTTGTTTCATTTGCTCTTTTCCGGTTACCATAAGATATTCCTGATAACTGAAAGGAAAAACATTGAAACATACATAACGACCGGATAATAACGTAGCCAGTTCTCCTGAAAGTAATTTAGAGTTAGAACCGCTTATGAATAGTTCGTATTCAGCTGTATAGTCTTGTGAATAAGAATTTATTGTCTTTTCCCAATCTTTGATGAGTTGAATCTCATCGATGAAAATATAAACTTTTCCTGTTGGTTGTATAATTGCCTGATACAGCTTGATGATTTCATCTAAGTCTTTGTAGGTCTTTATGAAATCCAGATCTGTCATTTCTCTGTTGATGAATAGTGTATTTGCGGCAGGCACGCCATTTTCTATCAGTTGCCTGGCAGTCTGTCGCAATAGATAACTTTTTCCTGCTCTACGCTGACCTGTAAGGATTTTCACAAGTCTGTTTCCTGTAAAGTCCATAATCTTTTCATTGTATTCACTACGCCTGAATCCAAAATCAAATGCAGTGTCTCCCCAAAGATTATACTTTCTTAGAATGTTTATCCTTTCGTCCATATCCTAAAGTTTTTAGCAAAAATACAAAAGTTTCGGATATATCCGAAACTTTTCTTGCTTTTGTTTGCGATTTCGAATATATCCGAAATTATTTGTTTTAAAGATAAACTTGTTCTGTTTCTACTGTAACGGCTTTGTTAGCTTCTATGAGATTGCAAATATTTTCTACGGAAGCAGCAGAACGTAAACCGTCTGCCGGTGTGTGAAAACAATAATCGATCAGTCTATCAATGGTGGAAGTTGCTACATGCATACGAGTATCCGAGGATGCATAATAGATATATACTGTTCCATCTTCATCCGCAATCCAGCCATTCGAGAAAAGTACATTAGATACGTCACCTATTCTTTCTTCATCTATCGGAGCCAGCAAATATCCACCCGGTTCGGCAATTGTCTTTGTCGGATCTTCCAGAGAGGTCATATACAGATAGAGTACATAACGCAGTCCGGCAGCACAAGCCCGTACACCGTGGGCGAGGTGTAACCATCCCTTGGAGGTTTTGATAGGATGAGGTCCCTCTCCATTCTTCACCTCTTTTATAGTGTGATAGTGACGGTGGTTGATGATAGTTTCTTCTTTCACTTCTGCATGAGTCATATCATCAATGAGTGCCCAACCGATACCTCCGCCGTTTCCGGCATCAATAAAGCTATCTTGCGGACGGGTGTACAAAGCGTACTTACCGTTAACAAATTCCGGATGTAGAACGACATTACGTTGTTGGCTTTTGGAAATCAGGTTGGGTAGGCGTTCCCAATTCTTCAAATCTTTGGTGCGGACGATACCTGCTTTGGCAACGGCGGAAGATAAGTCACCCGGTGCAGCGTTGGGGTCAAGGCTTTCGCTACAGAAGATACCATATATCCAGCCGTCTTCATGTGCTGTCAGGCGCATGTCGTAGACGTTTGTTTCTGTCGGATCAGTATCCGGTAGTTGTATCGGGTATTCCCAAAAACGAAAGTTATCTATTCCGTTTGGACTTTCGGCAATGGCAAAGAATGACTTACGGTCGTTCCCTTCCACACGTACTGCCAACAAGTATTTGCCGTTCCATTTGATAGCTCCCGAATTCATGGTGGCATTCACTCCGATACGTTCCATAAGCCAAGGGTTTGTTTCCGGATTCAAGTCATAACGCCATTCCAAAGGAATGTGTTTTGCAGTGATGACAGGATATAGGTAGCGTTGGATGATTCCGTTATAATGACTATTATCTTCTTTATTCTTGCGAGTGAGAAGCTGGAAATATAACTCTTTGAATTGTTTAAATTTTTGCTTATTATAACTTGACATAAGGTTTTTCTTTTTAACAGATCCTACAAATGGGCGATTATAAGTGGACTTTTCCAACCAATGTAACAATACTAAATTGTGGTATTGTCAGATTGTAGTATTTATTGCTTACGGGAACGATATTTGTTTTATTCCATCTATTGTCTTTATTAGTAATAAATTGCTTTAATGCTCCTTTTATATTTGCTCCGTCTAGGCGAATGTTGGTCGATATTGTTTTTTCAGATAGGTTGATTGCAACTAAGATATATTTATCGTTCTTTTTATATGCTGATACTAAAAGGTCTTTGTTCTTAGGTTGGGTTACCTGTATTCGTGTACTTCCTTCAGAAATATATCGAGAGTAATTGCCTAAGATATCATACCTTTTTGATAATGTATAATCTTTTCTATTTTTGTTCAAAATGATAAGACTTTCATTGTTGGATGTCGGCATAGCTCCTCCCCACCATATAATTGCATTTACATTTGCCTTAGTCAGATAATTGTGGAATGTAACTGCCCACTTAAGTCCATCTTGAATTGAAGTATCGAGTGGGGTTACATCACTTATTTCTGTAATCCATACCGGTATGTGCGCTTTTTCTGCTGCGTCAAATGGAATGATAGGAGTTTTAAGATATTCTTTATCTACTTTTATTGGCATTATGTCAGGAGATAAGCTATAGCCATGTCCTGCTGCAATGAGATTGAATTTCTTGATTTCAGGATAGTCCTGAAGAATTGTATCTGTGAAGTCTTTGGATGAGACCATCTTTAGTTGAGGCATGACTACTGACCATAAAGGATTCTCTCCAAATATGATTTTTGCAGGAATATTTTCTTTCTGAAAGGTGGGACCAAGATTGGAAGTGATAAATTTCCCCATTTCGTCTGCTGTCCATAAAGAAGAATTCCAGGGGGCGGCATAACCAGGCTCGTTTGAGGGTGATATGGCATAAGGTGTAATTCCTTTGGATTTGTAAGCTTTGTAAAAAGCTGCAAGATAATTAGCGAAATCCTGATAACACTCCGGTTTGAGTTTTCCGTTTGATACTTTTCCGTTGCTTTTCATCCATGCAGGAGCGCTCCATGTAGAAAAAACTAATTTGTTGATATGATATTTATTTTTAGCCTCTAAAGTAAGCCATAATTGTCCGCGTCTCAACAAATCATCGGATTTATTGTTAAAATCAGAATCGCATAACTCGATGTTAATATCATCGTTAAGATTGAAGTCTTTATCTTCTTTATTCTCCCAATAATGTGGGAAAATCTCTCCTCTTAGGATGTTTAAACGCAATCCATCGTTACCGAACATTTTATCCATGACTTGTTTTCTGTTTTTGAAAGCGAACAGTTCTTTAGCCCAGCCAGCTTGGGCTATTCCAAATCCGTCTATTGTTTGTTCGCAATCGTTCCATCTGATTACGATGCCGGAGCTTGGCGAATTATCTGAAATTTTAGTAGCAGGGTTGCTGAAACAAACTAGACTAGTAAATAGTGCACTTAAAATGGGGATGCAATGTAGTTTCATATTTTCAGAATCTGATATAAGGGAGGTAGCTTTTTCTTTGGTAAGACACCACCTCCCTAATTTTATTAATATCTATTTACCGATCACGCTTATGTTAGTCGATATCCCACCATATATGTGTGGTAACTTTGTCTGCTCCTTGTTGCTGATTCGCAGTATCTACATTTGCTCTGTTAATACTATATTCATCGGTAGGATAAGGGAGTCTCGTAGGGATAACTCCTGGGCTCATACTACCTGAATAATTGGTTGGAATAAGTTTGGGGTATCCGGTACGACGCCAGTTGGCATAACTTTCGTAACCGTTGATGAAAGTTGCTACCCAGTATTGCTCTCCGATAATTTGCAGTTTTTCCGTATTGTTTGCAGTACTGAGTAGGTTCTGGGCTAAGTAAGTCTCGATTTCTTCATCTGTGATTTTACCTTGCGTTCCGTAAGCAATCTCCTGTTCTTTCATGGATGATGTGATGGCTTCTTTATAAAGAACCTCCGCGTTTCCGTTTGTCCAGTTTCTCAATACAGCTTCGGCTAGCAACAATTTCGTCTCAGATGGCATTAGGAAGATGGTAGGGGCATCCAATCTCAAAATTGTATTGATATTGAAGTTGGAAGTATTTTCTAAGCCGACAAAGCTTCCACTTGGGGCGTCTGCAATGGTATGACTATCGTAACCGTTAGGTAAACCAAATTGTTTGTCAAATTCAGTATTTCCGTCTTTCAAAGAGCAATATACATGAATACGAGGATCTTTTGTTTTTTTGAGATAATCCATGAATGTTTTACCAATTTTGACTGCATCACTTTCGATGAAGTTGTCATCTAGATAACGGAAACTCAATGGATTTTTAAATGCATTTTTCCCGCTTCCGTCATGTCTCAGAAGGCATATATCTTCCGGTTGGCTCATTACGCCGATAGTTACGGCGTCGGCTACTGTCTGTTTTGCCAGGTCTGGAGCCACTTCTGACAGACGCATTCCTATACGAAGTAATAAGGAACCTCCAAACTTTTTCCACTTATTGATGTCGCCATCGTAGAATAAGTCACCGTCTATTGCCGGATTATTGGCATTTAGCAGGTTGACCCCGTCTTTGACTTGCTGAATCATATCTTTATAGATGGTCTCCTGATTATCATATTTCGGCTTATAGATTTGCTGATAGTATCCTAATCCTGCTTCAGAATAGGGAACATTGCCGTATATATCTGTCAAACGCTGGAACAGATAAGCGCCCCAGATTTTTGTTGCACCGAGGATATTGGAATATTTTGCATCTGACGAGGCTTTTTCTTCCAATTCGCGCCAGTTTTTTATCAGATCGCTATAAGTGTCGGTAAAGAAGGTGTTGGCGTAAGATTCCATCTGGTAATATTTGTCACCTGGCATATCGTTATTTAAGGAAGCGGCTTGCTGTACAAGCATCATGCAGGTTCCTACCTGAATGTTTTTAGCAATACCACCGGTAGTCGTATGTAATTGAGTATAGGTCAACAGAGGACCGGGCTCTATCGAGGTAGGACTGTTGGGGTCTATATTTTTCTCGGTGAAATCACAGCCATAAACCATACAAGTTAGCGTGGATGCCATCATTAGTTTTATTATATTGATCACTGACATAATATTTTTATTTAAAATTTGACATTCAGATTAAAACCTATGCTACGTGAGGCGGGTAGTCCGTAAGATTCGAATCCCTGTCCATTGTCGATATTGAAAGAAGATTCGGGATCTACCAAAGGTACTTTATCGTAGATATTCCACAAATTCCGTCCTACGACTGAGAAAGACAAGGCTGACAAACCTATTTTACGGATCCATTTTGTCGGGAAGTTATATCCGAAAGAAAGTTCGCGCAACTTAATGAAAGAAGCGTCATATATACAGTTCTCGGTAATACCTGACAATGCCATATAATATTTCATCGCTGTCACTTTTACATCATTTGGAGTTACACCGTCTTCTTTTACTCCCTGAGCGATAATACCTTCTTCGCGTCCTGGTAGCGTGTCTGCATGGCGTCCGAACATAATCATGTGTGCATTTGTTTGAGAATACATCTTTCCTCCGAATTTGCCATCAAGTAAGAAACTCAATGTGAATCCGTGACATTCAAATGAGTTGCTGAATCCTAATGTATATGGATGCACGCTTTCGCCTAATTTCTCGATTTCTCCTTTCATAGGAAGTCCATTTTCGTACATGATTTCACCTTTGTCGTTGCGTTTGAAAGTTACGCCTCGGATAATCCCATAAGGTTGTCCTACTTGCTGGTAAATCCAAGCTGGGCCACAGTTGTCGCTATCGTGGCCAGTACGAGACTTTGCCAGTTCGAATTCGGTGACATCATCTGTTATGCGTTTAATTTCACTCTTGTTGTAAGCGAAGTTGAAGGAAGTGTCCCAACGAAAGTGAGATGAAAGAATTGGAGTGCCGGTAAGTAACAGTTCAATACCATGATTATTCACTTTACCCGCGTTTATTTTGACATTTCCATATCCTGACGCGGTTGATATACCTGCGTTTACTATATCGTCTTTAGTATTTCGTACATAGTATGTGAAATCAATGCCGAAGCGATTGTTAAAGAACCTGGCTTCAAATCCTCCTTCATACGAAATAGAAGTCAGAGGTTTTAAATTTAAGTTCGGAATAGTGCCATTGTCAATGGATCCAACAGGATATTTGCGATATGCATCCGCATAACTGTATGTCAATCCCAGTTGATAGGCTCCAACGGCGCCGCCGGACTGTGCCCATGAACCGCGTAGCTTGAGGTATGGGAACCAAGACGGCATCTGAATAGCTTCACTAAGGATAAATCCTAATCCGACGGAGGGATAAAAAATATGATTGGGAGAGGTTTTCCCTTTGTAAGAAAGTGCGGAAAACCAGTCGTTACGTCCTGTTAAGGTCAAATATATCATGCTTTTATAAGACATTTCGGCTTGTCCGAAGAGGGAGTTGATGTAACTTTCAGAAGTAGAATGACCACCGGATTTTGTTTTTGTATTATTAATGGTGTTGAATCCTGGTACAACAAATTGGTCACCGTACGAACTTGTTGCATCTGACCAACTTGCCATTGTGTTCCAGCCAATAAATGCATCGACACTTACAAGGCCGTCTTTGAATGAGTTGGTATATCCGGCAATGGCTTCTGTGTTGAATTCACCGTGATATTCGGCACTATTGGATATATTACCTTCTTTTACAGCTCCGCGGGCTGTGCCCCAAGGGGTGACATTTTCGGCACGACGGTTAATCATATCACCGCCGGCACGTCCGCGTAGATACCAGTTTGGTGTAAAGTTGTATTGAACTTCGACGGAGCCAATAATACGGTCTTTAGCATCTTTTTGACTATTCTTGTAAACAACAAATAAAGGATTGATTACATAGCCTTGAGCGTTTACTTCATATTCCGTACCATCGTCGTTTGTAATCTTCATATCAGAAAGGCCGTAATTAGGTGCTAGTTGCCATAAAGAAGCATTTGCATTGGAGGTAATATCACCCAGGTTTGGACGGTTTTTGGCACGTTCGCGTACGTACATAATATTGGCCTTTAGTGAGAAGTGCTCGTTCATTCTAGAAGTCAGATTCAATGTAATATTGTTACGTTCCAGTTTGGAATTCGGTTGCATATCATGAAAACGTTGATCACCTGCACCAACACGGAACTGAATTTTTTCATTTCCGCCGGATACAGCGATGTTGTTAGTCACTGACCATGCATTGTCGTAGAAATCTTTGAAATTATTTCTTGCGGTTGGTGAATATGGGCGGGAAATTCCGTCATATTGCGTTACATTTGATCCGTCCATTTTGCTACCGAAGCTCATTACACTCATTTGCTTGGCTAATGTTGGAGCCAATTGGCTTATAGCCTGTTCTGGTGTCATTCCATATCCAGCTCCTGTCGCTATAGCCAGTTGATCAGGATTCATCCCATTTGCACCACAACCATATTCCCATTGGAGGTCATTATTCTTTAGGATGGGAGAGTCTTTAGTATAAGACATATTGTATTCTACTCTGACTTTTCCTGCTGTTCCTTTTTTAGTAGTAATGACAATTGCACCATTTGCTGCACGGGAACCGTACAATGCAGCAGCGGTACCTCCTTTCAGCACACTCATACTTTCAATGTCTTCACTATTGATAGATGAAATTCCGTCACCAGCATCAAAACCACCCCATTCTCCGGCTTGACCATAGTTTCCGTTATTCATAGGCACGCCGTCGATAACGTATAAAGGTTGGTTACTACCGTTCAAAGAACCGTTACCACGAATTGTTATACGGCTTGAACCCATGACGCCGGATGCTGGTTTCACTACATTTACACCTGCTACTTTTCCTACCAGACTGTTAGCTATATTGGAAACCTTGACACGATTCAACTCTTCGCTCTTGACTTCCGTTACGGAGTAAGCTAATGCTTTTTTCTCTTTTTTAATACCTAAGGCAGTGACAACTACTTCATCTACTTGGACAGAACTCTCCTGTAGAGTGACTTTCATGGGGGTATCTGTAGCTTTTTGTTCTACTGTCTGATATCCAATAAATGAAAAAATTAGGGTATTTCCTTTCTTTGCACGAATGGTGAACTGGCCGTCCATATTTGTGATTGTTCCAAAGGTTGTGCCTTTTATACTAATGCTGACTCCGGGCAGAGGCTCGCCGGAAGAGTCGGATACTATTCCTTTAATATCCGTTTGTTGGGCATGAAGTGAACTGCATATAAATAGTAGGCAGCACAATAATAAATAAGTAATGTTTTTCATTGCGAATATGATTTTAGTTGTTAAACTCTGGGAGCAAAGGTAGGGTAGTTTGCGGTGGAGGACAAATATGATTTTATCAAATACTAATACAAAATTAACAAAAAGCATAAAAATGAGTAAAAATAGGGGTTTAAACTCTTTGATATAATACCAGAATTCTGAAACCGATATGTTTATTAGTGAGTATCGTTCTGTTTTGTAAAATCTAAAGTGGCATTTTAAGGGTGTAAAGCATAGCTTTGTATTGCTTAAAACGACGCTTTTCAAAAGCTAAAAAGTTTGTTTCATTTTATTATTGATTATCTTAATGTCTGACTATTTACTTATAAGAAATAAAATGAATAAGCCGGAATATTATAAAAATTTTCTGAAACGGATATTATCTATATCAATAAAGAGTTTGCGGAAAATACCTGCGATACTTATTGTACCGGGAGTAATGTTGCTATGCTTTCGAGCGAATTAGCCACTTTTCTGAGTGGTAGATATATAGAATTTAAGGTATATAGTCTTACATATGCCGAAAATTTCTGGAGTTTCATAAATTAGAAGATTCTGTTGTAGAACGCAATGGAGAAAAATTATATGTTCAGGTAGTATATTCAGTTATTGACTCTAAAACACATGAGTGGGAATTTGGAAATTTGTTGGCATACAAGATAATTATCCGAAAATAGTTGTTACAATGGATGAAATTGAGGGCGTTTCTTATCAGGGTATCAAACAGATCCCTATCCGTCAGTTTTTACTTTGTTGGAGATAATTTTTCTATTAAAGAAAAAAAGAGAGAAAAATAAAAGGAGAAGCAAAACATCATTAGCTTCTCCTTTCCCTTTCCAGTATATAATCTCAAAGCGATTATTTGAAAACAATCTTCATTGGTCTACCTATCCAGACTTGTGGTTGTTCGAGGTTGAAAATGTGAGCTATTGTAGAAGCTACATCATATTGCATCATGCTTACATCATCAAAACGAAGTCCTTTTTTAATATTCTTACCGGAAATGATGAAAGCTGTTTCCATTTCTTGCATTGTTTTGCCGCCGTGACCCTTCTTGATGCCTCCATGGTCGGAAGTCAATATGAAAATAGTGTCATCAAGGATGCCTGCATCTTTTACGGCCTGGACAATCTGGCCGACATAAGTATCCAACTCCTTGAGTTTCTCATAATATGCGGGAGTGTCATGTCCTTCAGTGTGTCCGGTATGGTCGGGACTATCATAGCAGATAGCAACAAGAGTCGGATGTTTCTCCTTTATGTAAGCAGATGCCATATTGCCTAACTCTTTGGGAGTCTTGTTGTAATCGGCCACATGATAATGATAGCTTAGAGAAAGTGTATCTACTAAATACTTGATTCCGTTCCATTCATACAGGCAGCCGATTTCTGCTTTCGGACGGGCATCACGCAGTAATTGGAAGATAGTGGGGAAGATTCCATTCTTGTTTAAAACACGTGACGGAAGTTCCGGAGTTTTAGATCCCCATTCGGTGTATCCGTGAAGTTCGGGACCGGCTCCCATAAACATGGATGCCCAGTTGATAGCACTGGACGAAGGAAGTGCCGAGCGTTTTTTGAGCGTGTAAGCTCCGTCTTCCATTAGTTTCTTGACATTGGGCATGTCTGCTTTAGGCAAGCTGTAAGCTCCCCAACCGTCCAGTCCGATGAGAACAACATGTTTGGCTTTGTCTTTTCCTTTGGCATTGCAGGAGAATGTGAAACAAAAAAGTAGTGCGAATGTAGCAAGTAGCGTAAAAGCGTTTTGTCTATTCATGATATTTTCCATTAAGTAATTAATATTGTTGATTTAATGAATTAAGTTTTCTCATGTATTATTTTATTAGACAAAGGTAGAGTTATTCTGTTGGTGGAACAAATACAATCTTAGCATTAACTCATACTTTTGCATTTTTTATTTCAAACTCAGCCGGAAGCTTTTTTATCTATGTATTATAAATCAATACCACGGTATATGCTACATAGCAGAGTATCATAATGCTTCCTTCTATCCGTGTGATTGTCCGTTTGGCGAAGAACAATCCGAACAGCCAGAGCAGGATGCACGAGCCGACCAGTGTGAGCAAGTCGAAGTTGGTGATTCCGCTAAGGTGGAGGGGAGTAATGCTGGCGCTGCATCCCAATACAAAGAAGATATTGAAGAGGTTACTGCCGATTACGTTTCCGATAGCTATTTCCGGATTCTTCTTTAGTGCGGCAACGATAGAGGTGGCAAGTTCCGGCAGAGAAGTTCCCCCGGCCACCAGTGTCAGGCCGATGATTGACTCGCTGACGCCCAGATTGCGGGCGATACCCGTAGCCCCGTTAACAAATAATTGTCCTCCGTAAATTAGTGCAGCCAGCCCTCCGATAATATAAAGAACCGATTTCCACCAGGGGAGCAATTTTATCTCGTTCTCTTCTTCCGGTACGGGATGTTCTTCCTGTCCCCCTGTGGAGGAGGGCTTGGAAGCGATAGCAAATGTATATCCCATAAAGATAGCGAAGAAACAAAGCAATAACAGTCCGTCTACCCTGTTCAGGATATTTTCCGGTGCTTTATCCAGAAAGACGTCATTGGCGCAAACCAACAGGACGACAGAAGATAGAATGCAGAGCGGAATCTCTTTTTTGAGTGTATTCCGGGTGATGACAATCGGAGCGAATAAAGCCGTGCAGCCTACAATCATCAGTGTATTGAATATATTACTTCCTACCACATTACCTATGGCAATGTCCGCACTGCCTTTAAGAGCAGAAGACACACTGACGGTGAGTTCGGGGGCAGAAGTACCGAACGCGACGATAGTAAGCCCGATAACAATGGAGGGGATACGGAGACGTTTGGCAACTGAAGCAGCCCCGTCCGTGAGTCCGTTAGCTCCTAGAAGAATGAGGATTAATCCTCCGATAAGAAACAGTATATTCATGTTTTTTTCTCTTTTAGTGGCAAAGATAATCATTTTCAAAATTGATATGTCAAAAACAATCCGTATGTTTGCTCTGTTTTAGTGAAAAAATAGATTAACCTTAATTCACTGTCAGGGGATATAGGATATGGAAATGAATAAAATGAAACGTTTAGTGTTACTGCTCATTGTACTTTTGGGAACAACGGGAGTACGGGCACAGTTGGGAGAAGCTGTCAAGAAGATATTTGCAGGTGATAGTGTAACTACCGTGCACAACACACCTCTGAACCGGGATTCAGACTCTGTCTATGTGGCCAATCTGCAAAAATCCCTCGAAGCAGCCCGGCTCAACGAGGCGAATATGCGTATGGAAATGGAGCAGATGAAACTGCAAATGGCTGCCGTCGACTCCGTGAAGTACGCCCGGCAGCGTCAACGTATCGATTCTTTGCGACAGTTTACCAAAGGAATCCCTGTGGTAGCCGACGGAGATACCTTATTTTATCTTTTTACCAAAC
>OHRT01000366.1_pt1 | contig 17303 bp, 16 predicted proteins | sample 1578521 | NCBI WGS metagenome assembly OHRT01 (sample SAMEA3879537, study PRJEB24766) | human gut metagenome | biome: human-associated habitat; feature: feces | place: USA | collected 1985/1987
GTAATAAAATTTACTTACTCGTTACAGCCCCTAGTGGTATTCTATCCTGCATAATCCTCAGAATAATCATATTCTGCAGGTTCTTCTGGCTGATAGTAATATTCATCATTTTCCTCATAAGAAGGTTCTTCATACGTATAATAATCTTCATCTGTTTCTTCACTATTGTTATTCATCTCAGCAAACTCTTGAGCATTACCTACTGAATTATCTTCACTCGGTTTTTGAGAAAAACCAGAAGTATCTTTTACAGAAGATGCCTTTTTACCATCCAAGATAGCTTGAATCTTCCTTCTTGCGATTTCATTCATTTCTTCATTTTGAACAATGACTGAAGCATAACCTGAAGAAGCATAACAGAACCTAGAATCTGAATCACCTACAAGTGAATATGATTCAAATTTCCAATCTGGCGTATTATTCAATTCATACTTGATAAAATCACTGATTTCATCATTCGATAAGTTTGTATCAAAAGCTACAGCCAATGCATCCATAAACTTACCATAGTTCGTGATCATCTTAGGAGAAACTATACGTTTGAAAATAGCTTTAAATACTTTTTGTTGGTTACGCACACGCTGATTATCTCCATCCAAATAGGCATGTCTTTCACGCGCAAAAGCTAAGGCTGTTTCTCCATCCACATGATGTTGACCGACACTTAAACCAGGCTGTCCATTAGCGTATAGAATATCAACTTCTTCACCCTTTTGAATATCCAAATCAATTCCATCTAGTGCGTCGACTAAGTTTACTACACTAGAGAAGTTAATACGAATATTATAATTGATTTTTATACCCAATGCTTTTTCAATCGTTCTTTCCGTACACTTCACACCCATTAAACCAGAATGCGTTAATTTATCTTTACTACCTTCAGGACAAGCGTTATCCCCTGTTTCATCACATACCAAGTCTACATAATAATCTCGAGGAATACTCGTCATTAAAATACGACCTGTTTTAGGATTTACCGTCAACAACATATTCGCATCACTACGCGTATTACTATCCTGTAAAGATCCATAAGAATCATTGCCACTCACTAAAATAGTAAACGCATCTTTAGTAATATTTTTAACAGGATCACTCGGGTTATCTGTCTTGTCTACTTTTGTATATTCTACATTTTGATAAATTGTTTTTGAATCCGTTTGAAAACTAAAATACGCCTCACTCTCATGTAGAATATCACGATACTTTTCATTTAAACAAATCGCATCGACTTTATCATCATAGAAAGCCGTCATTAAATCATCTAATGAATCATAATCCTTTGTCTTATAAGATATCTTCTTCTTATCTAAAGAATCCAACATACGCTGAGTCGCTTTCTTATCCACACTCAACATTGTACCAATTGTCTTTTTCTTCAAATTATTCTCGTTCTTGATTGAAGAAGCTTTCTTAACAACAATCGAAGTAGTTGTTGCCTTACTATCCGCAAGACTTGTTACGACATCAAACGTATCCTTTGTCTTAAATAAGAAATAATTTCCATACGCAAGTCCAATGCACATACATAAAGAAATAATTCCCAATATAAAACGACTAAAGAACTTCTTTGCCTTAAACCTCATTAAAATAGTCAGAATTAGAGCTAATAGTATAAACACTAATGAAACTAATATTATTAATTTAAAAGGTAACAAATCCAAACGGATCATTTGAAAAATAAATGCACCCAACGCAATAAACATAAATACAGTTAAAAACTTGCTGATAGGACGCTTATTTTTCTTTTTTTTCTTTTTCACATTTTGCGAAAGTTTTACATCCTTTTTAGACATAACAAAATCTCCTATAAACTCTTTTGTAGCTCACAATTACATATTATATAATAAATGACCATGAGTTGGCAAATTCACACAAAGAGTGCGAGATTACATGAACCTTTCACAACGAAATGCAAAGCCTTTAAATCCACCCTGTTTTGCTTCATATAAGTTCTTTTCATAGTTCAATAAATTAGCTTTATATTTATATTCCAATGACTTAGATGAATAATCATTTAATACATCAAAGAATAATAAAAATAGTCCTGCTAAAACCAATACACACGAAGCAAGTATTAACCAAACAAGAGGAACAATTAAATAAATAACATTCAAAATAAGAACACCAATAAAGCAACTAATGCAAGCAATCATCAACCCTATATGACATCTATGATATTTCTTGCTTAGTTCTTCAAACTTACGAACATTCGTATGAATTCTATTTTGTATATAATCTGTAGTTTCCATAATAAACAACACCTCACAATGAAATTATACACCCACAAAGCAAAAAAAGAGCAAGGAATATATCCTTACTCTACATCATCCGCTGATTTACCAGCAAGAACAGCATTAATTTTATTCTTAGCCGTTGTTACTGTACTTTGATCTGGAACCATTACATAAGCAGCATTACCAAGCTCAGCACACATTAATGTATCTCCAGTACCGTTTACCATATATTGTTCCATTTTCCATTTAGGATTGCTGTTTAATTGATATTTAATTAAATCAGAAATTTCTTGACTTGACATTGTAGTTGAGAATGTATCTGACATACTATCCATAATAGATGCATAGTTAGTTACAATTGCTGGACTTGTAATCTTATCAACAATTCCCATTAGAACTTGTTGTTGGTTCTTCGTACGCTGACGATCCCCTTCACTATATGCATAACGTTCTCGAGCATATCCTAATGCTTGTTCACCATTTAAGTGGTTAATACCAGCATGTACGCTTAATCCTGGAGCATGCAAGAAGTTACTGCATTCATAACCTGGTTCAACATTTACATCAATACCACCAACAGCGTCAACAATATCTGTTACTGTATCGAAACCTACTTTAAATGTATAGTTAATTTCAATACCTAATAATTGTTCAACTGTACGCTTAGTTGTGTTAGTACCATGAATACCCGTATGCGTAATCTTATCTAATGCACCTTGTTGACATCCATCACCGGCATCACAAGCAGTCGTTACATAGAAGTCACGTGGAACAGATGTTAATAAAATTGTTCCAGTTTTAGGATTTACAGTAGCGACCATAATAACATCACTACGCCCATTTTCGTCAAATCCACCACGAGTATCTGATCCTGAAATCAATACATTGAATGGCGTATTCGTAATATTACTAACAGCTTTTGCTTTATCTGTATTTTCTACTTTATAAGAAGTTTGGTAAACAACTCGAGTATTACTATCAAAGTTTGCATAAGCTTCCATATCCGTAATTTGGCTACGACTAGATTCACTAATAACAATAGAATCTACTTCACCATTATAGAATGATTCTAACATTTCAGTCATACTACCGAATTCTTTTTGTTCCATTTGTATTCCAGAATTAGTCAATTCTCTTAAAATCTTTTTAGAACCCGTTGTATTAATGTTAGCCAAAGTACCTACACTATGACCAGTAAGATCCGTTTTCTTTTTCATTTCACTGGATTCTTTAACTACAACACTCACTGTATTTTTAGAATGTTTAGCAACATTCGTCATATTTGAAAGTAGTCCACCAGTCTTTGATATATAATATCCACCTAAACAAGATGCCAAAGAAATAGCTAAGGTAAAAATAATACAAATGATTTTAGATACAACACCCTTTGTTGCGAAGCACAACAATAAGATAAAAATTAAATCTAATAATACAAATACAATTGTAATTAAGAATAATAGTTTTGTAGGTAATACATTTAATTTAATGATATTAAACAACAAATACATTGTTGCAGCAATCATTACAATTGAAAAAATAACCCCAAATACTCTTCCTATATTACTTTGTTTTTTATTTTTTTTCATAATAAAAATCTCCTATACGTTAAATATAATACTACAAATACAAAAAGCTCTCAAGTTTTGAATTACATGGCACCCTCGCCATAAAGAACTTGTTTCGCTGTTTTAAATAATAAAGTAATATCCAACCAGAATGACCAGTTACGATAATAATATTCATCTAATAATAAACGGTGGTCGAAATCTACCTCACTTCTTCCATGACTTTGCCACATTCCAGTAATACCAGGTTTACATGCGATGACATCATAATAATAGTCCCCCATATCCTCTTTTTCTCTTGGTAAATATGGGCGAGGTCCAATTAAAGACATTTGACCTAACAATACATTAATAAATTGTGGAAACTCATCTAAACTCTTTTCACGTAAGAACTTACCAGCACTTGTGATACGTGGATCATTCACTAATTTTTTATTCTTTGTATATTCTTCTCGAATGGCTGGATCTTTTTCCATTAACTCTTCTAGAATCTTATCCGCGCCAATTACCATGGTACGGTATTTGAACATTTTGAATTCTTTACCATTCTTACCAATACGATTCTGCGTAAAGAAAATAGGACCTTTATCTCCTTCTTTACGATTTTTAATGAAGACAAATATTGTTAATGGTATTAATAATAATAAACCACAAAGTCCTGCACAAATGTCTAAGATACGTTTCAACGCATAAGACAAGAAATGTTCTAATCCACGAGAATTTGATATCATTAAAATTCCATCAAAATCTTCAACTTTTGTATCGAAAGTTACTAAGCCATTTACTTGTGGTAAATATTTAATTACTGCTACTTTATTCTTAAATACTTCAAATATCGCATTCAAATCATCTCTATCCAATTCAGGAATGGCAATCAATACTGTATCAATATCTTTTTCTTTAATTACGGAACAAATTGAATCTAAATCATATGTTTTTTTTACATCTACTATTTGTTGCTGCTGAACATACTTAACTCGATTTGATTTATTACAATTCACAAAGCCAATCACATCTAACAACGAATATCCATTACCTCTACATACATATTCTAATTGCTCAGCTGTATGACCGATACCAACAATTAAAGTATTATGTTTAAACCATTTTCTAAATATTTTATGAGAATATCTAGAGTTACATCCTGCAAATACAAATAAAACACAAGTTAATAAAACAAATCCAAAGAATTTCTTTATAGTCCAAGTACTAATTGGAAAAACTAGAAAACTTCCAATGAAAAAACCAATATGACTTAATATAATCAAACGAATTTCATCATACATTAATAAAACTCTTCCTTGATATCTTCCAATCAATAATTGCATTAAAAAATATAATATACATAATTTCCAACACGTTTCCAAATCGTATCCAGAAAATTGTATAATAAACATAAAAAATACAAATTCAATCGTAATTTTTAAAGTTCCAATTTTAGACATAATATAACCCTTCCCACTATAACTCAATTCATTCTACTAAAAAAAACAAAAAGAACAACAATTCTTTTTGTTTTGTCTGTATATTATGCCTGTACTGATGACAATACAGCAAATGTAGCCGCATCCACCATACAAGTATTATGAATATCTTGGAAAGTAAACGTAACCGTATATTGTTGTGTAGCTTCATCTAAAGTACAACCAATATCTGTCACATCTTCTTGTCCTAGTCCTGCATTAGCAAGAGCTGCATTAATAGCTTGTTGTTGATTTTCATCAAAAGAAGTTGATTCTTTTTTTTCTACTTTTTTTGTTTCTGGTTCTTTTACAGGTTCAGAAGTAGAAACTTCTTCTTTTTCTGCACTATTGCTTCTTTTATAATTTCTTTCTTGTATAATACCATCTTTACCAATCTTATATTCATAAAATCCAGTATTTGTATCGAAGTGTACAGTATAATATTTCTTCTCTTCTTGAACAGAAACATTTGAACATTCTTTTTTAGTGGCATTCGCATCATCTCTTGCCACTTCAAGAATATCGTTTTGCGTAATTTCTAATTCACTATTACCACATCCAGTTAATAATAGAGTTGAAGCTAAAATAATAAAACTATTTCTTCTTTTTACCATTGTCTTCTCCTCCATAACCATATCCGTAGCCATATCCATAATTACTGTCACTTGCTGATTCTACTTTGTTTAATACAACACCCATGACGTGACCACCATTTCGTTCTACGTCATTAATGGCTGCTTTTACTTTACGTTTGTCAGAAGATTTTGAATCAACTACATACAGTACTCCATCACTTACGTTACATAATGGAATAGCATCAGATGCTACTGCAACTGGTGGACAATCTATAATAATATATCCAAATTCTTGACGAGCTTGGTTTAAAAATTTAGCTAATCTTTTTGATCCTAATACTTCACTTGGATTTGGTACTCTATGACCTGCTGTAATGACAGATAAAGGATAACCTCCATCATATTGTACGTCTTGTACTCCTTCAAATGAATGAATACTTACACCTTCTCTAAATTCAGAAATAATGTTTGTTAATCCTGAACGATTTGAAATCTGAAGTGTTTTATGAACTGATGCATTTCTTAAATCACAGTCAATTAATAACACATTTTTATATTTAGCTGCCATAATACGAGCTAAGTTACAAGCTATAGTACTCTTACCTTCATTTGGAATTGTACTTACTACGTTGATTACTTGAATCGCATCATCCATCTGACTAAATTCAATATTTGTACGTAATCCACGATAGATTTCATCCACATCAAATTGATTTCTTTTCTTTCTTGCCATTTCTATCTCCCAAAGAAACCAAACAGTTTCTTTTTCTTTTCAACCTCAATATTTAATATCTCTTTATTACTCAATAATAACTTAGGATTCTCATAAAATAAGATATCCGCATTCTCAGAACCAATACGCTTAGAAACAACACAATACACATCACTCAATTGTTCGATTCTATTTCCTGTAGCTCTATGTGTATCTGTACATATTACATCACAATATCCATTGTCTAATAATTCTAATGCATTCGATTGTATTTTCTTACCATTTACACCAAGAATTGAAGTACGATTCAATTGTAGTATACAACCCATATCTACCCAATGATCAATAATGTCATAATCTAATCCATCATGGAAATATCTTTCAATATGAGCTAATACAGGAACAAAGCCCTTCATCTTCAATTCATATAAACATTCATCTCTATAATCAATCGAATGAATATCACGAAGAACATTATATTCTACAAGCATATAACGAGAACTATTTAATGTTGGATATAAATCTAATTCTAATCCTTCAATGAATTCACTATTCATCATAACTTCCCCACCAAAATAAATAGGGATAGGACTCATCTTTCTTAATTCCAATTGACGAGTTACCATTTCATTATAGATATGAACATCTAATTGACCAGGAATAAAATGTGGCGTACTACAAATACCTATAATACCATCCTTCTTAGCAGACTCTAATGAACTCACTGCATCCTCAATACAAGGCATACCATCATCAATACCCCAAGCAATATGAGAATGCAAATCAATATACTTAGCCATTATAGTTCGGGAATCTCGCAGAATACTGGAATACCCAAATACTTTTCTGCCTCTTCCTTCGTACGCAAACGATTATCCAATAAGAACTTCAATACAGCATAACCACAACCAAGTATAAAACCAACCATAGTAGCTAACAAAGTATTCTTCTTGACATTCGGTCCACTAGGAATATAAGACAATTTAGCCTTATCTACCACTTCTATATTACGAACATTCAAATTCTTCTGCATAGTACGAATAAACGTATTTACTGTATCATTTGCGATATCCTTAGATAATTTAGGATCCGTTGTTGTAGCTGAAATTGTAATAATTTCTGTATTAGACTCATTCGTCACGCTAACAAACTTTTTAACACTATCAGCACTTTCTAATCCAACATCCTTGGCTACCTCAGACATAATGTTATTTTGAGTTAATAAATTCACCGCATTCGTAACCAATTTACTATTGGCCATCTGCGAATTATAATCCAAAGAACCACTCTCACTAATCTGTGGCGTTAAATAAATTGATGTACTAGCCGTATATGTTGGAGCAATCAATAACTTAGTTCCAAAAAATCCGGCTGCACCAAATACAACAGAAAGTAAAATAATTAATTTAATATGTTTTAAAATAGCACGGGCCACTTCAAGAAGATCAATAACATCTTCATCATCTTCTACATTAGCTATATTCATATAAGCATCATTACGAGACATTTTCTTATAAGCCATAAACCCTTATCCTCCTACTTTTCAATATGAAACATGATCTTTAAAATCATGTTTCAAAACCAACATTAAATATACCATAAAAATAAACTTTTTTTTTAATAAATTCATTTTATATATAAACAATTGTTAATTTTGTATATTCAAATCAATCAAATTTATACAATCTAATTAAAAAAAGCGCTTATTTGTTTATATTCTTTTTTATACTATTTAATATATGTTTTTTCTACCATTAAATTTTTAAGTGTCTATATTATGAACTATACGATATATAACATTCGCAAAGGTCAATATAAGAATTAAATAACTAAACAATATACTTCACAACTTCAAATCTTTTGAATAGTTAACCTGGTGTATATTTTTTAGTTTTTACTATAACACCAAACTATAGTTATTATGTGTGTCATTAATTATATTTTACTAGCTCTATTTTACATAGTACAACTTATATATACATTCTATAATCTGTTATTCTTTTACTTAATTCTAAATGAAATTTGTATATGCTTTTTCATTATTAAAACACCAGATATTCTTTAATAAAACATTCACTATACAAATTAAAATTTATATTTTCAAATTTAAATTATTTATTTTACGGTATTAACCATATTACATATACCAATAATACTTACTCAATAATATCATCAACAATATATTTATTTCATTAACACAGATAATTTATCTCTGAAATATTTCGGATAAGAATCAAGAAAACTGAAAATTTCTTCACTATGATCTTTCAACACATTAAGTATTTTGTCCGTTTCAATATTATCATCAGATAAAATTCTGGCTATATTTATGGCTAATAGGCGATCGTTAAAAATGCTTTCACAAACAGAAATTGCCGTAACATTTGGAACACCATATTTCACTTTCTTTTGCAGCACTGTCAAAATATCTCTTGGGTCAAAATGCTCATCATCTTCTTCATCGAGTACTATTAAATCACATATATTACCGATAAGAAAATTAATTTCATATGAAATTTTTTTATTACATAATTTCTCCACTTCCATAATCTCAATACTTACTGCATTTCTAATTTCAATCGGTGATTCACCACCAATCCATTTTTGGCAAATACTATGTATATGTTCTTTGTATTTAAAGTCGTGACTAATTTGAAGATACAATTCTATAATCATGGATAGTAAATCCATTTCTGTATACACTCTTTCTGTTAGCTCATTCTGAGAAATCCATTCTTCTATTATAGAAGACGTTCCTATTCTAGACATAGCATTAGCATATCTACGTAATTCATCAGTAGTGTATTGTTGAATATTCTCTTCCATTTTCTGAAAAATCTTATTTAATAATTCTCTCTCTTTTTCTGTTGCTAGAGCGTATGCTAGTGTGTTACTACATATATCAACTGCACTTTTCTTTTCATCGTTATCTATTGCGTCTGTTGACAATACCAAACATAAATAATTTTCTAAATGAGATATAATATCTTGTCTCAACAATAATTCATTCATGATCATATTATTCTTATTTTTTGGAAATGTTTTTAAGTATTCTCTTTCCAGCTTTTTAGCATACTCAAATAAGAAATTTGTTTCACCAAGGTGATCTATCAATACATTAATAAATTCCTCACCTTTTATAGTAAGTCTATAATCAATATGAAAATCTTGTACTAAAGTAAGAATAGAACTCCCACATGGTTCTACAGATTTTGTATCAAATAACTTTACACAATCATTCCAACTATTTCTTTCATAATAATTTTTACTATTGCGTTGGTCATATATTTTACAATTTGTAACAATAATACTACCTTCTGTATATATACCTGTTCGTGCTGTTCTTCCTATCAAGTTTTGAAAATCTCTAGCTTTTACTAATTGTGATCCGTTTCGTACATCTGTAACTAATAAATATTTAATCGGAATATTCACACCCTGTGCAAGCGTTGATGTACACACCACACAAGAAACATGCTTATTTTTCAATGCGTGTTCAACAACGAGTTTAACTCCATTTTGTAAGTTGGATGAATGAGGTAGAACGCCCAATTCTGCTGCTTTTGTATAATAATGACTCGCTCCATAATAACTTTCCATGAATCTTTTAATTTTTGATAATTCTTCTTGATTTGTATTATCTTTTAATGACTTTAAATTATAATTTCGATTATTCAAATCGATGATTCGTTCAAACACAGTCTTCATTTGACGCTGTTGTCCAATATAAATAGCAACACCTCCATTACGACACAACTTTATTGCATTATAAATAGCTACATCTTTAGAATTAGATAACTCTGGAAAATATTTATTCTTTCGTTCTCTAGGCGATTTAGTCAATTGTTCAATCCGTAGGATTCGAGGAATAAAATAATCCTCATTTGATTTATCATCTGAAAAGAAATGAATATCTCTTTGTGCCGAAGAAAAACCTATTGACTTAGGAGTCGAAACAATATTATCATCTGTAGCTAAACAACTTCTATTCTCAAACAACCATTGTGCAATATCCGCTGAATTTGGTAATACCGCAGATAATAAAACCAATTGTTGTTTGCTAGTTATATTTTGACGTAAATGTGTTACTAATAGCTCGTAAACCGCACCTCTATCACCATTATCAAACATATGCCCCTCATCAAGCACATATAAATCTATAGCATTTATAAATAGCGGATCATGATGTAATATATAATTCATTTTTTCTGGTGTACATATAAGTATTTGTCGTTTAATATCACCTAAAAATAAATTTTCAAAATCATTTTGAAGTACATCTGAAAACTGATTTATCGTAACATCATTTCCAAAGGCTTTAAACATATCCATTGTGATTTCATTGCACAATGCCCTTAGTGGCACCACTATAATAACAGTGTTTGCTCGACCAGATAAAAAAGCAGCTCTAATAATTAACTCAATACTTCTTGTCTTGCCAACACCTGTGGGAAGTTGAACAATAGAACTTTTTCCATTCAATATCCCTTTTTCAGCTATCAGTCGTTGTGCTGGCCATAACATTCTTATCGATTTCTTACTTTGTAAATATGGCATCCATTCTTCATATAGAATGTTTGAATTACTAGGCAAAAGATTCCATGACGAATTATCACATGCCACAATAATAACGGCTGTCAATATATCTACATAAAATATACTATCAAGGTTTTCATCTTTATATATTTCTTTTCTATATTCATATAATGCATCCTTTAATATTTCTAAAGATTTACCCTTTTCAAAATAATCTAAAAAGTAATTATTAATTTGATCATAACTATCTTTAATTTTTATATACGGTAAATACATTCCGTTTAAGAGATAGTTGAAAATATTCGTTAACAAATTCTGTGGAGAATGTTGAATTTCAATTAACCCAATAACTTTTTCAGCTAGTACTTTAGCACTGCCAAAATCTTTTTTCAAAAAGTATGCAGATGCTCCAGATAATAAAAAATCCCAATCATGTTCTGATCGATCTTTAGACTTAAAAGAAGAATCATAATATTCTGCAGTTGCATTTAAAAGCGGCTCCAATTCTTTTATTTCTTCATAATTATTTTCTATAATGCATTCTGAATATCGTGATAAAACGTAAGTTGTTGGGTAAGATAACTCATTAGAATTCAGTGGAAAATGCGGATATTCCTGCTTTGAGATATTATACTCTTCCATTTTAGCCTTAGCCTTTTGATACTTTAACATCGAGCTTGCGTTTTTTCCAAAAATCATTTACAACACCTCTCATAAATATTATGAGCCAAGTCCATGAGTTTTTTCCCATGTACATAAAAAATCATATCATTTGTTCTGATTTTAAGTTCCTCATCAGAAAAATCTAGTTCTATAATTTCATCTACATTTTCACGACTACTTACTCCAGCAGCTACATATTTAATTTTATAGTTATTATCTGGTTTAAACAAGAATCTCGTTACTTTTTCTGACTCTTTAAGTTGCCCCAGTTCTTTTAATCGTTTCCTACAATAATCTACTGTTCTTGCCAAACGATGCTCATCCTTTTTTGAATCAATTATTGCATTTTGGATTGGAGCATATTCTGTCTTACTCAGATTAGCTTTAACTTCTGCCGCTACTAATTCGTCTTTCTCATTTGGCGTACTATCCTCATTTATATATTTATATGCGATTACATCCGTCCCTTGTTGAGAATTGTTTTTTCCTGATCTATTTTTTAATTTATACCTAGGAACTGAATAATTATAAACAAACTCTAATAAATCAGAAATTAAGATTTCTGTTATATCTGCAGATCGAGCCGTTGCTCCCAATGATTCTCCTTTTTGTGGAATTACAATGTCATGCAAATAGTCTTCAATTGTCATTGCATTCACATCTGCATCTTCCTTAAGTTGTTCATCTTCTATATAATTTCTTCGAATATGTAATGCCCAATCATCAAGAATACTTTCGTCATCTACATAATCAATTTTATAACATTCTATTGGTATATTATTATTTATTACAATCCCTTTTTCTTCAACTATCCAATCAATATATCGTGGTTTTTCCATGCAACTTCTCCTCTTTAACTCACTTTTCTCAACACTCAAATGAGCTTTCCATAGATATCAATACAACATTGCTCTCTATACCGACGTTGCTCTGAATACTGGTGAATCATATTTCCAATAACATCCAGCAAATTACGACCATTATTTTCATCGTTTATTTCCTGTAAAGCAAACGGACTGATTGGATAATCAATTTCATCCTTTTGAATTAAAACGCATTTACCATCAACCTGAAAAGTTGTGATTGCTTCCTTAAGATTATCAATTGTCGGAAACATTTTCTTATCAACCACTCCGTAATCATATGCATACAATAGATCATCCTCTGAAAAAATCACTGCTTTCTGGATTGTACGTAATATATCTAATGATTTTCCAATACCTTCATGAGGAAAAGTCTTCTTTCCTTTATCCATCATCTCATAGACTCTATTAGATAACTCTTCTGATTGTAAAAATCTTAGTTTTTCAAATCTGTTATCACTCTGTAATGGAATTGCATTCATCATTGGCATAATATAACCACTTTGATGGTGACATCTCATAAGTGGTTGGTAACCAATTTGAAAAGCCATTCCATCTAGTTGTCCTGAATAAAAACTTTATGGTCCTTTATCTGGATTATTCAAACACTGCATGTGCCTTTCAAAACTTCCACCATTTAAAGAATCTAACACCCAATTAAGCGAATGAAATATCACACCATATTTTGAATCTTCTGTAGCTTCGATATCTTTTTTTGTCAAAGGACGATAAGAATCTGTTTTATAGTCATACTTGCACGTTGCAAAAAATAATGCCGTTCTAAAATCGTTTGTTAAATCCAGCAGACACGTATCAAAACCATAATGTTGTGCCAACGCATCAATATTAATATCACTTAATTTTGCTTCCCAAAAAGGAACAACATCGATTTTCTATATAAATTTTAGAAATTGAAATGACCTTTTTCAAGTCTTTTATACAAAAGCCAGAATCCATTTCCATCCCAGTACAGACACTTTATTTTATTCCTGTGTTTGTTGCAGAAAATGAACAATGCATCCTGAAACGGAATAATCTGGTACAGATTCTGAACGATAGATGCATATCCATCAATTCCTTTTCTAAGATCTGTAACATTCTTTACAATATAAATCTCTGGAATATCATCAAAACTAATCATAATGCCAAACATATTTTTATGATTCGTTGTATATCACTGTCCGGAGCAGATACATTAAATTCAAAACGCATACCATTTAACTTAAAACTAATGCGCCTAGTGTTTGAAGATCCAATATCATCATTCACTTCAATAGCTACAAGAGAAGGTTCTTCAGTAACCCTTTTATATCTGCTCTTTGCATTGTAGAATGCTTTATCAGATATACCATGAAGCTTACAATACAGGGAAACGCTCAATTCACTAGATTCCTGATCTGCGAATATATGCATCCATTCCACTTTTGAAGTACCTGGCATAAAAATACGACCTCCTTGTGGCTCTATTATTTTACAAAGAGATCGTTATTTTAATATGGGCTCTATTTGACGCTTACTTTTCGTCATGCCTAAAATGTCACATTCTTAACTATAATACGATAAAAAGCCTAGATATAAAATTGAATCCAGGCTTAACTTAATGACATTAATCGGTACAATGCTCTTTTTGTCATGCAAAGAGAAACGCAAGGAATGGATAATACAGAAAAGCTACAGTACGTACTACTTAGATTGAAAAACATCTATAAGATCACTCGTTTAAAGGATGTGAAAAGCGTATGGTTGTTCGCATAAGTAATAAAACGCAGAATTATAACAAAGTCACCAAATTGCTAGTTAAGCCTTTATTTAATAGCCACGCATAATATCCTTTAAATAGAATGCAGGCGTTACCAGTGCTATTTTTCCGCCCGTATTGTCACTCATTGTTCCATGCATAATTCCATGACACCAAGTTTTCTCTTTTGTTATCGTCATCAAACCATTTGTGGAATATCCAAGATCAAACACCGGACATCCAGAATAGCCACCTACGCTTGGATTCTCTAAGCAAAAAAAGTCAGATAAATTTTCTGTGTCTGCGCGTGGTAATGTCACAAATCCCGATGAAGCATAAGATCTAAATGTAAATGGAGAGAATGAGCATTCAGTTCCGAGCCCATGCGGAAATCCAATGCTTGTCAATTCAAAATCTCTTGAAACAACATTTCGTGTTGTATTGATATGATCATATGGAAAAAATCGATTCTCCATAAATTCTCTATTTGTTTCAGAAAAAATGATTTGAAATGCGCTTACATCCGTAACTGGATTATGCTTCCAATTAGTTATCGGGCCAAACATGTTCAATGGCAAGACTTCAGCTTTGCCATCTTTAGTAGCAATCACGATTTCTGTATTATCCGTAGTTCCTACTGCCACATGTCCCGCTGTTATAATCCATCCATAGATAGTATTCTCATCAGCCTGAGAGCTTACAAACATCCCAGTTCCAACACTGAATGTGCCTGGATTCACTTCTGTTCTAAATTCACAGACAGCTCTAAATGCGTCATCTCTTTTCAGAATCATCTGTCTCATCCTTTCTTCTTACGTTTCAACCACATCTTCACCGATCATAGATTGTAGCCTGCTGCTCACCACGGAGAGGTGTGCGATTATCAGAACAGCATAGGGAGCTACCGCCCCGAGTATATCGCAATTTCAGCCAGTTTTATAGATGCTTTCTTTCCTTCATCACCACACAATACATCAATCCGCCTAGTACTGCACCGACAATGTTATAAAAGATGTCTTTTAGCTGGAACATTCCTAATCGAAGCAATAATTGCAGCGTCTCTACGCTTATCGAAAAGATAAATGCTATCTTCCCGCTTTGCCACAGGATCTTCTTCCAGCTAATTCCTATCTTATCTTCGAATATACACATCATTACTGCTGAAAACGGCAACATCATGATCACATTTTCAATGCACTCTGTGTGGTCAAACCATGTTCACCATTCTTTGTCTCCCACATGCCCCAGCCGCCCATAATCTTGGACAACGGATTCATCTAGAGGTTACGGTTCAGCAATGATCGGGACAAAATCATTGATGCAACAAAGGCTAATAGGAACAGCTTCCGAAAGAATACACTCTCTTTGAATTTCTGATACCATGTCACTATGACGATCTTCCATCCTTTCCCAGTTTCTTGAGTTTCATAAGCATATAGTTAGAAAAATATGACAAGAAAGGAAAGCAGGATTGAAAAACCAAACGACTCATACAGAGCAGTCAAGATGTTTGTGAGAATTTTCCCTAGTAAATCAATCGATTCTTTCATCATCGTTTACAAGTCACTAAACAGATCAGCCTTATACACGCCGTTCTCCAGCATTTTTTTGAAGCTGTCTTTTACTGCTGCGACATCTTCATGGTAGGTCATACCATACCAGGTGTCATTGGTTTTCAGAACATTTACGGACATCTTTCCCTGCTCCAGCAGCTCACCGATGAAGATTGGGATCAGATACTCGGCTTTCTGAGGATTGTTCGATACTTCTTTCTCGAAAACTCTTTGAAGCCTTCTTCCAGCACATTCAGAAAATCAGGAGTCAAGCCCCACATATTCATGGAAACCAGAGAATTCACATCAACAACCACACTGTCTGCCTCTGCTCCGGCTGCGGTCTTTACGATGTTCTTGGTTTCCACAATCTCAGTCAAGTTTCCATTCTCGTCCATCTTGCAGATACCACGAGTCACACCGCCGTTTTCAGGATGCACTTACTTTTGGTAATTGTAAACTGGATATGGTCTTCACAGATGTTTTCGGCAAATCCGCATCTAATATCATCGACCTTATTCTATCAGATAATCCATACACAGATGAAGATATTCTTTCAAAAGTTCACAAGAATTGTAAGGCCTCTCCAGATATGATTCTCAACTCCATTAATGGAACGGATTTAACACCAGTCCAGAAATCCCGTATAGAACTTGTAAATAACCACAGTAAACAATTATCATCTAATATCCAAAGACTTGATAAACTTATTGGTTTAATGATTGAGCCATATGAAGACTATATTTCATTTTTGTGTCAAATACCTGGTGTTTCTAGAAACTCTGCCATCACAATTCTTTCTGAAATCGGTGTAGATATGAATCAATTTACTTCTACAAGACGATTAACTTCCTGGGCAGGTTTAACTCCATCCAGTAACCAGTCAGCAGGAAAGAAAAAATCTGTACGCATTTCCAGAGCCGGAGTATATCTTAAACCATGTTTGGTTGAAGTTGCACATGCAGCAGTCAAGGATACAAACCATCCTTACTACGCCAACAAATTTAATAAGATTTCAAAACGACGTGGAAAGAAGCGTGCTTATATTGCGATTGCCAGAAAAATACTTGTAGCAGCATATCATATGCTTCTTACAGGAGAAATCTGGAATCCTGCAGACTTAGCAGAAGTTGAAACACCAGTTGAACAAAGAATTAAATACGTAAAGAACAACTAAAATCAGATATTAAACAACTACTAGATATTGGACTTACAGTTGAAGAATTAACACTTATGATTCAGCAAAATGCCAATAACATAGCAACACAATAATCTTTATATTTGGGGAAAGGGACTTTGCGCAATGTCATTAAGTTAAGAAATGACGAACCATCCAGATACTATTTTCTGGATGGTATTTTTATTTGAAGGCACGACGAAAATTGTAGTATTGCTACTACA
>OHRT01000368.1_pt1 | contig 17237 bp, 8 predicted proteins | sample 1578521 | NCBI WGS metagenome assembly OHRT01 (sample SAMEA3879537, study PRJEB24766) | human gut metagenome | biome: human-associated habitat; feature: feces | place: USA | collected 1985/1987
TGTAGTCACAAGAATTACACCATTGGCACCACGTGCACCATACAGAGCGTTAGAAGCAGCATCTTTCAACACTGTCATTGATTCTATATCAGAAGTACTGATAGCAGAAATTTCACCATCATACGGAACTCCATCTACCACATACAAAGGCTTGTTACTAGCCGATATAGATCCAATACCACGAATACGCACTTCAGCATCTTTGCCCGGCTGACCATTATTACTCGTAGTTTGTACTCCGGCTACTTGACCCGCCAAAGCATTTGTCACATTTGAAGTTTGTCTCGTCGCTATTTTTTCATTTTTTATAGTAGCAGCCGAACCTGTAAATGCAGATTTTTTCGCTGTACCATAAGCCACCACCATTACCTCTTCAAGCTGTTCTGTATCAGACTTTAATACAATATTCAAGTTTGCTTTAACTGGCACTTCTTGTGTAGCCATTCCGATAAAGGAAACTACCAAAGTCTTTGCGGAACTAACAAAACATATAAAGTGTTTATAATCAAAAGATTAAAATTTGTCGATTCTATTTATTTACTCTGCGGGAATTACTTTAAACAAAGTTATGATAACCTTTTTTCTACTTTTGTTCTACCTCAGAATTACTTTATACGATAAAAAAGTCTAATTGCGATAAATCTCATTATGATAATTGTATTGTAATAAGATTATAATCTTTTTGAAAAAAAAATGCATGAAATAATGAAAGAGGAGATCCAAATTGGAATTTAGAAATGGGAGAGAGCAAAAAACGTCTGTTACTTTGGACGAAATACTTAGCTATCTAGGAAAAGCAGACAAAATCTGCCTAGTGGCGATTGACTAATTTCAAGTTATTGCTCAAGATCCGATTCGAGAAAGAACGTTAAAGCCATTTTGAGCATCGATATATAACATTGTACAATGCCCATTTTATATATTTAGGTTCACAATGTCATATGACGGGAGAAATTTTTATAAGTCTTCCGGCTTTTTATCAAAGTACTATGATTTTGGATCAACAATCTATCAGACTGAAAGAATATACAAAATTTGTTACACACCATTTCCAGAAAAGCGGGAAGTACATTAATAAAAATGTTATATCTGAAATATATCAACTGTTTGACGGCATAATATGCTATATCCGGTCTATGATCGTTTTTTTGAGTTTTGGCTGGGAAGAACATTAAAAAACTGATGGAAGATTCCGTGTGTAATCAGAATTTGACTTCCCGTCAGGAATTACAATCAGTTCATAAGGATTGATGGTGGTTTGTTGTGTTCCTTCCAAATATGTAACTAAATATTTAACATATATGTCTTTACAGGCACATTTATATAGTAATCGAATTTGAGTTAACAGATGTTTATCGATAATTTCCAAAGACCGATTTACTATATAGATTTACCCAAGTATACATTAATTTTGTATACTTGGGTAATAATCTATTGGATAATTAAGGAGAAAGCTTCATCTTTTCCTCATATCTTAAATCTAAATTATTTAGCAGGTAGGTAAAGTATTTCTTTAAATTCACCAAAACCACCAACATTGGGTACATCATGCGACAGCTTCACAGTAATAACTCCGTCTTCCAAAGCACCTTTTCCTGAAACAAAAACTTCTCCATAGGATGCGTGCTTCCATGCCGGCTGAGATTCTACAGTGACCTCATTGGCTTCATTAACTTTGAAGACAATGTTATATCCTTTTTCATATAAGTTCATAGCTTTATACCATGATATCTGGTCTGCTTTTTGAACTTCTACTTCCCAAGTTGTAAAATCTTCCCCTTCCTCTGCCATAGCCGCAGATTTAAATGTTCCAGTTCCTAATGAAGAAAAAGTATAATCCCTATAAACAGTTATGACTTTATCCGAAGTCTGGTCTATCGTAACCATTTCCTCCGGCAAAGATATCTTGACTTTATAATTCTGTCCAGGAGTTATATCTCCAACTGTAACATGAATATTGGTCTTAAATTCCCCTGCTGCGAATGAAACCGAGGAAGGTACGGTAATGGAGGCAGGGAGTTCCTGCTCTTTATCACCGACAACTAATGTTGCTGATAAATTAATTGTAGTAGCTTCCGAAGATTTCGCGCGTAAGACTTCCACATCAAAACCCTCATATCCTGTGGAAGGAAAGGAAACCGATTGTGTACCTGTGGCGAATGTCACCCCCATTGTTGTGCCATTGTATATATCTCCTTCATTGTCGGTGTTGCACGATACAAAAAGAGTTGCAGTGGCAACAAACATGCCGATTATATATTTATTTACTTTCATAATTTACTTGCTTACAGATTAATACTATTTATGATCACCTATCGGATTCTGATCTTTGCTAGGATCCATGTTCGGATTACCATCAAATTCCGTTTGAGGAATAGTTAATACCCATGCATACGACTCAGGATCTTCCGTATCTGTACCAGCAATTAAAGCACTGGATGGCCAGCCCATGTCTGCAGTACGTCTGAACCCTTGTTTCAGACGACGTATATCATAGATACGTCCAAATTCTCCCCAAAGTTCAATACGGCGTTGAATTATAATTTCTTCAAGTAAAGAACCGGTTTCATCCGAGGTGAGCTTACCTAATGCCGTTCCTGTTTTTTTGCAAGTGTAATCCTCATCACGTTCTTGCATTAAACTGTTCAACATCAGTCGTGCGCCTTTGTCATCATTTAAACGACAAGATGCTTCTGCTGCGGTTAAGAACATTTCCTCAATACGCATAAAAATATAGTCACCTGTCCATTTCGCATAATCTTTAAACTTGAATTTTTCTTGTTGGTAACCATTCTTTTCATTATTCTCGTCTTGTGGATTCCACCATTTTTTGCGGACATCATTTGTGCCTAGCTTTGCATAAAGCAGTTTGTTTATCTGTTTTCGAGCACTAGCTCCATATTTCCCTTGATCCGCATCCATGTGTGTAAAGAAACCTGCATACATTCCGGACTGGTCGGCTATGATTTCGGCCGCCCACATCACATTATTGGCAGTAGCATCATTCATTCCACCGGTTACCGCAGTTCCAGTGCCGATACTACACCCACTTTTGCTTATTGCGGCATTCGCGGCATCCAAAGCGGTCTGCCAGTCTTCCATCACTAAAGCGACACGAGCCTTTATACCTGAGGCAACAGCCTCATTGATATGGCTGATATGTTTTCTTTTACCTGAGTTGCCTAGCATGGTAATTGCTTTGTCAAGATCCGAAGTGATTTGTTGATATACTTCTTCAACCGTTGCGCGCCCTTTACCTTCTGTTGCAATATCAGTCGGTTCTGTATAGAGTGGTACACAAGGTTCGCTTTCATGTCCTTTATAAGTGCGAGAAAACATTTGCGCCAGCATAAAATAACTGTAAGCACGTACAGCGTAGGCTTGTCCAAGCACATAATTCTTTTCGGTTTCACTTCCAGACATGGTTTCCTCTTCTGCCAAAATGTAATTGACATTAGAAATCCAAGTGTAATAGCCATTCCACATATCATAAGAACGCCATCCGGTAGAGGTATATCTTGATTTTACATTGTAAACGCAATCATACCAAAACCAGCCGCTACCTTGTCCGTTCATAATGCAATCTTCACCCATAACATCTGCCACCAGATTATAAGCTGTGATACCGAAGCATTGATGAGTGTTAGAGCTGTTTGAAACCCCTGCTGTATACATTGCTCGATATACACCATTCAATGATACTAATGCATTAGTTGCTGTTCCTAATAATTCGTTGCCAGAAACAGAAGATGAAGGACTGGTTTCCAAAGCATCCTCACTGCAAGCTACCACAGACATTGCAGCCATCCCGGCAAATATGTATTTAAATATTTTTTTCATACTTTCCTGTATTCTTTTAAATTGTTAGAAATTAATTTCAAAACCTACTGAATAAGTCTTGTTGGGAGCATAAGAATAGTCTGTTTCGCCCTTGAAGTTATACTGTGGGTCCATACCGTCCAAATGAGAAAATAAAGCGAGATTATCTACCGATCCGAATATGCGGACAGACTCTAGCCCGGCCTTCTTTAGCCATTGTTTGGGAATAGTGTAGCCCAAAGTGATATTTTTGATAGCAAAGTATGAAGCATCAACTAAAAAACGGTCTGAAGCTGTGTAGGAACCTCCAATTTGAATACGAGGTACATCTGTGATGTCACCAGGTTGTTGCCAACGTCTCAAAGCATGTTTGTTCCATGTATTGCCTGCATACATAACCTCCATAGAACCAGCGTATAATGAATCATAAACTTTACCTCCTATAGAATATGTACCCAATATTGACAAATCGAAATTCTTGTAAGAGAAATCGGTATTGATACTACCATATAAATCAGGTATACGGCTGCCGGAATAATATTTGCTGTTCGCAGCTTTTTGATAGTCACTGCTGATATATTCGTTAGTGATGTTGCCATTATCATCCTTATCATATACCCAATAGAGCTGCGCTCCTGTTGCAGGATCCACACCGGCAGATTTAGCCATATAATATGTATTAATAGGCATTCCCTCTTTAATACTGAAAACTCCCTTGATAATTTCAGGAGATTCCCCAGTCAGTTTCAGCACTTTATTGGTTACAGTAGAGCCCATCCAAGTTAAGTTCCATATAAAATCAGTGGTTTTGATAAGGGAACCACCTAAGCTAAATTCAAACCCGGTATTACGCATAGAACCGATATTCGCGTTGTATTCAGAGAATCCACTAGAAGTAGCCTTGGGGTATCCCAGCAACATATCCGTTGTTTTGCGGTTATAATATTCAGCACTGACATTCAAGCGTCCGTCAAACATACTTGCCTCAATACCGACATTTAAATTACCGCTTTTTTCCCATGAAAGTTTTTTGTTTTCCAAAGCACCGATCAGGCCTCCTACTTGATTGGCATTCGGATATTCCAATGGATAGAGTCCTTGCCAAGGATAATAATCTGGTACATATCCTCCTTCAAGACTATCATATCTTAACAGATTATCATTACCTTGTTCACCATAACTGATTTTAGCTGATAAATTAGAAATCCAAATCAAATTCTGCATAAACTTTTCTTGTGAAATTCTCCAGTTGGCACCGACAGACCAAAAAGTACCCCAACGGTTATCTTTTTGGAAGCGTGAAGAACCGTCCGTACGGATAGAGGCTGAAAAATAATATTTTTCATTAAAGTTATAATTGAATCTCCCAAAGAAGGATTCCACACGATAATCTTCCGAATATGAATCCGCATTGTATAGATTTGTACCCGGACGCAATTCAAGAATACCATCTACTAAATTGGTTTTTCCGGCAGACAGAAATTCATATTTGTATGCATAAAATTCATGACCAACCAAAAGATCGATGTTATAAAAGTTAAAAGAACGCCCCCATGTCAGTAACTGGTTAAAAGTATAAGATTGGGTTCTTCTGTTATATTTCATCAACAAACCGCCGGCAGCTGCCTGATTACCATGGTGCATATTCATATATGATTTTTGAGATTTGTTCCGGTAGTCCAGACCAAAGTTCAAAGTCAGCTTAATACCTTTAGCCCATCCGGCATCTTCCGAATCTGAGCCAAATGCCAAAAATGTGCGCAAACCAGCTACATCTGTTTTTATATCAGCCTTGTCATCTACCAAACCGCCTACGGGATTGAAATCACTATACTGTGGGCGTTGTACACTACCGTCACCGTAGTCCAGTTGGCGATTTCCATCGGCATCTAATACATCTTTACCATCTTCTCCCTTTATATACACCGGGTAAATCGGAGCCATAAATTGTGCAGAGTACCACACATTTGAATTAGATGAACCTTCGTAATCACTAAAATTTTGTGTGGAATTGGAAAGTGACACATTCAATCCAGTCTTCATCCATTTATTCAATTCAGTGTTTATGTTTGCACGGGCATTATAACGTTGGAAACCGGTATTAATCAAGATGCCATCTTCATTTAAATATCCCAAAGAGAACATATATTTGGTCTTTTCTGTACCTCCATTAACAGACAACTGGTGTTCATGACGAAATGCATTGTCTCTTTGTATTGCATCCATCCAAGATTCATTCCATGCGGATGTAGCATCACCCTGCACTCTACCTGTTGCAGGATCTTTAATTGTTCCCCATGTGTAATTTTTAAATGGATTATATTGTTCTCCACCTAAAACGCCACCTAAATCTGCTGATGCTTGTCTACCGGCAGCTTCCCAGTTATATCCATTGTCAAAGATATATCCGTTGCGTAAACCTTCATACGTTAACTGTACAAATTCTTTTTGGTCAACCATGTCATAGGCTTTCAAGGAACGTGAAGACCAACCTGCCGTAGAACGCCAAGATACCTTAGTCTTGCCTTCTTTTCCTTGTTTGGTAGTAATCATAATTACACCATTTGCACCACGGGCTCCATAAAGGGCTCCGGCTGAAGCATCTTTTAAAACTGTCATGCTTTCAATATCGGCAGGATTGATAGAACTCATATCTCCACTAAAAGGTATTCCGTCAACTACATACAAAGGATCTTGTGAGGCATTGATGGAACCGTAACCGCGAATCACGATCTTGGCAGCTTCGCCAGGTTGACCTGAGCCTGAAGTTGTTAACAGACCTGTAGTCTGTCCTTCCAATCCTTTAGTAACATTACTTATAGGACGTAATTCCAGTTTCTTATTATTAATAACGGATGCTGATCCTGTAAAAGATTCCTTTTTTGCAGTGCCATATGCAACAACCATCACTTCTCCAAGCACTTTAGTATCAGATTTTAAAATGATGCTAACATTCTGTTTGATAGAAACCTCTTGACTAGCCATTCCGATAAAGGAAACTACCAAAGTCTTTGCGGAACTTGGAACATTTGATAATGTAAATTTACCATCCATGTCAGTAACTGTACCTACAGTAGTACCTTTTACTAAAATAGAGGCGCCAACTACGGGTAATCCGTCCTCCTCCGAAATAACAGTACCTGTTACCTTCGTGATCTGAGCGGTTACCAAACCTATACCTACAAAAAGGCAGGTCAATAACAGCATTAATTTTCTTTTCATAAAATTCTCTCTTAAAGTTTAACTTTACATTAATATAAATTCATTCACTCTAACAAATGACAAAGGTATGAATAAAATTGTAATATCAAACAAATTATTGTAAAAAACATACTAAACTGCTATATTTTTATGCTTTTAGGCATTTAAAACTCACAAAAGACGAAAATAAACCTCATATTTATTCTTTTTTTTAAGTCATTAAAAAGAGAAACTTTCAATTTATAAGTGATCAGGTAAACATACATTAACCTATAAATGTTAACGAATCGTCTAATAAATATAAAGATGAGAACAAAATAGTAGGATAATGCTTTTCTACTTTTCTTTATTGCGTCTTATTATAGAATTTCAATTAAAGAATTAAATTATGAGGAAAATCAGTTATCGTTTCGTTTACAATCGAAAAAAAAGTTTAAATGACAGAGGGACCGCTTTGGTCCAAGTTGAAGCCTACTTGAATAAAAAGAAAGTGTATTTTTCCACACATGTTTATTTACGGCCAGAACAATGGGATGTAAAAAGGAAAATCATCAAAGATCATCCTAACCAAGATGCGCTGAATGGCATGCTTAATGAATTTATTATTGAATTAGAGAAAAAAGAATTAAGTTTGTGGAGGCAAGGAAAGACAATAACCTTAAGCCTCATAAAAGAAGAGTTCAAATCGAATACAGATGCTTCATTCTTAGGGTTTGCGCGTAAAGAAATAATGTCTTCTCAGCTAAAAGATAGCACTAAGCGCAACCATTTAACAACAATATCCCTTTTACAATCGTTCAAACCGACAATTGAGTTTGAAGACTTAACCTATAATTTCGTTACGGATTTTGAAAAATTTCTTTATGAATCTGGATATCAAACAAATACAGTAGCCAAGCATATGAAGCATTTGAAATCTTTTGTTAATGCTGCAATTAATAAAGGATACATTGATCCCAATAACTATGCCTTCAGAAGATATAAAATTAAAATGAAGGAAGGAAAACATGTTTTTTTATTACCGGAAGAAATGAAAAAATTGGAAGAAGTGTCTTTGACAGGAAGAAATAGTTGTCTGGAACATACTCTTGATGCATTTTTATTTTGCTGCTATACGGGATTGCGGTATTCTGATTTTGTGAATTTGAATGAGAAAAATATCGTAAAAATGGATGGAAAATTATGGCTAATCTTTGACTCTGTCAAAACAGGTACAGAAGTGAAATTGCCTTTAAACTTGCTGTTTGAAGGTAAGGCTTTAACTTTATTACAAAAATACCAGGGAAAATGGAGTTCGTTTTTTTCAATTAAAAATAACTCAAGTGTAAATAAAGAGCTGATACGAATTGGCAAATTAGCAAAAATAAGCAAACACTTTTCATTCCATTCTGCAAGGCATACTAATGCTACTTTATTGATATATAAAGGTGCTAATATAACAACCGTGCAAAAATTATTAGGACATAAAAACCTTGCTACAACACAAATTTATGGAGAAGTTATGGGAAGTACAATTATACGAGACTTGAAAAAATGTCAAAAAAGATAATTAACTCTATTGTCTATACATTATCTCTTATAAAGATGAAGAAGAATCATTTTCAAAAGTGAATATAGCCTTATCTTCTTAATAAAGTTTATCGTTTTGTGAACATGATAATTTTTTGTTGTGATTGCAATACGATAAACTAAAAGAAATAAAATGTGACAATATTTCCATCTCAGCCTAACCGGGTAGAAAATAGGTATCAAGGTTATTGAATTTCTGCAAAATTCATATATGTGTATCATATAATATGCGCATATAAAATTCTATATCAGAAAATGATAATAATAGTTTGCTAATTTACTTCATGTCCTACTATCTTCTTTTGTAATCTAAAGTGCAAACAATCTTTGGAAGTTTTGAAATATTTAAAAAGTTGAGAAATATCAATCTTAGTACTTCAGGTATTTTATGAACAGAGTAACAACGAACAGGAATGCTGCAAGTCAATTCTTTTTTCAGTAGAAGAAAGGTAGAAAATTATTATTATCATACTCTTTAAACGGCTTAAATCAAGGAAAACGAATAAGAGATTCAGTAATACATATGCTGGTTATCAATTATTTACATAAATAATTAGTTCCGCAAAGACTTTGGTGGTTTCCTTTATCGGAATGGCTACACAAGAAGTGAATATTAAAGCGAATTTGAATATTGTATTAAAGTCTGATACAGAACAGCTTGAGGAAGTAATGGTTGTGGCGTACGGTACTGCCAAAAAGTCTTCGTTTACGGGATCTGCTGCTGTTGTTAAAAATGACAAAATAGAAAAAATGCAAACGTCTGATGTGACCAAAGCATTAGCGGGTGCAGTGTCGGGAGTCCAAATTACCACAGCTTCAGGTGCCCCTGGTTCTGGTACAAGTATTCGTGTACGTGGCCTTGGTTCTATTAACGCTTCCAGTGAACCTCTTATTGTTGTGGACGGTTCTCCTTTTGATGGAGATTTGAGTATGATTAATAGTCAAGATGTTGAATCTATGACTGTATTAAAAGATGCTGCTGCCAATGCATTATATGGTGCACGTGGTGCTAATGGTGTTGTCTTGATTACCACCCGGAAGGCAAAAAAAGGAGTTCGTCGTATTTCTTATGATTTCCAGTTGTCCTCCCAGTCTTTAGGTCGTACTCCTGATATTCTGAATGCTCAGGAATATGTCAATTATATGACTGAAGGTAATCTTATTCCCAGAGAAACAATAGATAGGTATTGGGATGGAAAGACAAATACCGATTGGATAGAAGAGACATTTGAATCATCCATGATGCAGCGTCACAATGTCAATTTCCAAGGTGCCAATGATAATGGCTCATTATTCGCCTCACTCTCTTATTTAAGTAATAATGGTCCCATTGTTGGCAATAAGGATGTTTTTGACCGCATTACCGGCACTGTCAATGCAGATTATAAAGTAAAGGATTGGTTGAAGTTCACGACAAACAATTCATTTTCCCGTTATCATGTACAGTCTGTAAGCGAAGGCTCAGCAACCGGTTCTTTGATGCTGTCTGCCATTCAGCTTGACCCTCTTACTCCAGTTACCTATACACCGGATAAACTGCCTGACACTATGATTAATTATATGAACCAAGGGCATACCTTGCTTCAGAATGCCAATGGTGATTATTATTCTATTTCCCCTTATGGTGACTCCAATAATATCAATCCGTATATCATGCGTGACCGCGGTACAACGAAAAGAGATGGTTTTGTGTTCAGCGGCTCCACTTATCTGGATTTTACTCCGATTAAAGAGCTGGTCATCACTTCACGTTTGGGATACCGTTATACTTACAGTAATTCCTACGGCTATGTTATGCCTAACATTACCTGCTCTGACCTTTATCAGGATTATGTATCGGTAAATGCTACAAGTTCTAATACAACGTATTGGCAATGGGAAAACTTTGCTAACTACACTAAGACATTTGCAGATAAGCACAATGTAAATGTGATGCTTGGTATGTCTTATTCTTCCAATACCTCTTTTGGAGTGACAGGAGGAATCAATGGTAGCCGTTCTGGTGACAAGGTTGATTTAGGTATTACCAAGTTGGATCCCAACTATGCCTATTTTGCGTTCCAAACTGGTACTGCCACCCGTACGGTAAGTGGTGGAGAGAAAAGGAAATATGTAAATCTTTCTTACTTTGGTCGGGCTTCTTATGACTATGCGGGTAAATATTTTGCTCAGTTCACTCTTCGTGCGGATGCTGCCGACTTGTCTATTCTTCCTTTGCAGAAACGTTGGGGCTATTTTCCGGCTGTATCTGTTGGCTGGGTACTTTCCAATGAGAAGTTTATGGAGAATCTCAAGTCGATTTCTCATTTGAAATTACGTGCAAGTTGGGGACAGAATGGTAGTATTGCTGGTTTGGCAGACTATATGTATGATGCTACAATTCTGTCTGAAATCAATTATCCAATGTCCGGAGATGTGTCTTATGAAACGGGTTCACTGCCTTCCGCAACAGGCAACTATGATTTGAAGTGGGAAACTTCTGAACAAATTGATTTAGGTATTGATCTTCGGATGCTGAACGACCGGTTGAGTTTCGGATTTGACTATTATGAGAAAAAAACTAAGGATTTAATTGTAACCGGTATTACTCCTTCGCTGATTGTGGGTAACACGACTTCACCTATGAATGCAGGAAATGTCAAGAACAGCGGATTTGAGTTTGAACTTTCATGGCGTGATAATATTAAGGATTTCAACTATAGCATAAAAGGAAATATTGCTACTTTAAAGAATAAAGTTACTTATCTGCATGAAACTTTGGAACGCATTGAGAGTACGACAAGTGCAGGCATCGGTGTTATGAATTATTTTGAAGAAGGGCACCCCATTTGGTACATGCGTGGTTATGAGTGTACGGGCATTGATTCACAAACGGGTGATCCGATATTTAAGGATATGAATGACGATGGCATTATTGGAGATGCTGACCAAACGGAAATAGGTTCAGCCATCCCCGACTTTACTTATGGTATTACTTTGACTGCTGCATGGAAAGGTTTCGATTTGACGATATTTGGTTCCGGTTCTCATGGCAATGATGTGTTTGCCGGTTATAACCGTACTTCCCGTATGAAAGCGAATACCTTGAAGGAATTCTACGATGGACGTTGGACAACTGCAGGAGACAATGCAAAATATGCCCGTTCCAATCCTAGTAATTATGATAAGTACTTGAAAAGCTCCAAGTTTGTATTCGACGGTTCTTACTTTAAAATCAAGCAGATACAGTTGGGTTATAATTTACCAAAGAATTTGTTGAAGCAGATTGGTTTGAGTAACCTTCGTTTGTATTGTTCTTTAGACGACTTCTTTACATTTACCAAGTATCCTGGATTTGATCCTGAATTTACAAGTACAGGTAGTGCAATGGGGTTGGATATGGGTTCTTATCCGTCCAGCAAGAAAGTCGTGTTCGGTCTTAACGTAGCATTTTAATCTTTAATTCAATACGAAATATGAAAGCAAAATATATTTTATCAAGTTTGTTGCTTGCCAGCTGCACTTTCTTTTCCTCTTGTGTAGACAATCTGGATATCTCGCAGCATGGAGTAAGCACTTTTGAAAGTTTCTATAAAACGGATGCTGATGCGGAAGAAGCCATTATAGCCTGCTATAGTAATTGGAAGGATACTTATGCACCTGCATTCTGGCTGAAGAATCTTCTTTCGGATGATTGCTATTCGGCAGGGGAGAGTTGGACAGCTGCTAGTGCGCAATTGCTGTCGACTTATACATTCGACTCTGATTTTTCTCATATTAAAACGTTGTATACGAATCTTTATAAGGTAATTTATGCCGCCAATATTGTTTTGCAGTATGTAGGGGATGATTCGGTAATTAAACTTCGTGCACGTGCAGAGGCAAAGGTTTTCCGTGCGATGTCCTACATCGAATTAATTAGTCTTTGGGGGACTCCGCCATTGGTGGATCATCCGTTAACGCCAAATGAATATTCCCAGGCCAATGGTGATACTGAGGCGCTATGGGCATTGGTGAACCAAGACCTTACTGAGGCTGTCAACAGTGGTGATCTGGAGGAAAAGACAAGTTTGGATGACTTTACCTATCGTATCACCAAACAATTTGCACAAGCTCTGTTAGGTAAGGCATATGTATTCCAGAAGAATTATGGTGCTGCCGCCACTGCTTTGGATGAGGTGATTAATAGCGGAAAGTACGACCTTTACAGTGATTATGAAAATATTCAGACAACTAAAGGAGAGGCAAATTGCGAAAGCTTATTTGAAAGTAACTATGTCTACGATGCCAATAATGCTACTGGTATTATGAGTAACATGATTTGGGTATATGTGCATTGGCGCGGAGATATGCTTGCATTTAATGAGCCTACTCAAATCTATTCTCACGGAGGTTGGGGATTTTTTAATCCGACCAAGGAAAGCTATGATGCATTTGTTGAGATGGGAGATACGTATCGCTTGAATGCTTCCATAAAGACATACCAGCAGATGGAAAGTACTGGTATATCTTTGAGTGATGCCATTGCGTATATGCCTGACAATGCCGGTTACTTTAGTTGGAAATACCGTGTTTATGAAGCGGATGTCATTAATTATTATTGGTTGCGTTGCCCTAACAATACTCGTGCTATGCGGTATGCTGAGGTATTGTTGCTTGCTGCTGAGGCGAGTCTCCAGTCTGGAAATGCAAGTAAAGCTGTCGACTATGTAAATAAGGTGCGTAATCGTGCTCAGTTGCCCGCATTGGGTAGCGTTTCTATGGATGATATCAAGAAAGAAAAGCGTCTGGAACTTTGGATGGAAGGTTGTCGTTATCAGGATTTGATTCGGTGGGGCGATGCTGCTACGGTACTTGCCAAAAGAGGACAGGAAAGACCGGCTCTTTATAAAGACGGTCGTGTCAGTTGGAATGAACAGAAAAATGCTTCTGCTGGTTTCAAAAGTGGTAAGCATGAATTGCTCCCATTCCCTGCAACTGAAATGAATGTCAATAAGAATATGACCCAGAATCCGGGTTGGTAGTTAATCAATAAAATTTAGTGTATGAATAAATTTAAATGCTTATTCTTCTCAGGCCTTATGGCTGTGATGCCGGCTTGTATGAATGGACAGCAGACGTCCAGTGAAGATCCGTCAAAACCACGTGTTATCATTACTTGTGATCCGGAACTTGATGACCTGAACTCTTTGATACGTTTCTTACTTTTCAGTACGGATTTCCGCGTGGAAGGTTTGATTTATGCCAGCAGTCAGTTTCATTGGAAAGGTGACGGGCACGGTACTAAGTGGTATGTACCTGGACGGGAATATTCTCGTAATGGTATAGACTACGGGCCTATGGAAAGTTGGCGTTGGGATCCGGAAGAACGTTTCATTGACGATGCTGTGGAAGCTTATGAGGAGGTATATCCCAATCTGAGGGTACATGATCCTTCTTATCCGACTCCCGAATATCTGAAATCCAAAATACGCATTGGTAATATAGAGTTCGATGGTGATATTTCCAAGGATACTCCGGGATCGGAGCTGATTAAAGCCGTACTGCTTGATGATTGTACAGATCCGGTATTTATCAATGCTTGGGGAGGTGCCAGCACCATAGCTCGTGCTTTGAAGTCCATTCAGGATATTTATGAGCATACTGATGCCTGGAAAGGTATTCGGGAAAAGATAATAAAAAAAGTGGTTCTTTCCCTTTCTGGTGATCAGGATGATACGTATGCACGGTATATCAAACCTTTCTGGCCGGAACTTAGACAAATGGAGATGGGCGGCATGACAGTCGGGCTGGCTTATAATGCCCAGTTGAGGGCTTCCAAAGAAAACCAGGTTTTCTATTCTCCGGAATGGATGCAGGAGAATATCCGTAGTAAAGGGCCTTTCGGTGAAATGTATCGTGTCTGGGGGGATGGAAAACAGATGGTGAAAGATGATAAGTTCGATTTCTTCGGCTTGTCGGGCTATACAGTTGATGAACTGAAGGAGCAAGGCTATGTAGTTTGGACTGGAGTTCAGCCGAAAGGGGCTTATCTGGCTGAGGGTGACACTTACTGTTTTCTGAATTTGATCGGTAATGGTCTGCGTGGTCACGAGAATCCTACTTATGGTGGCTGGTGCGGTGGAAGGACTCTTCTTCCCGATTCAGTGAAGAATCTTCCTCGTATGGAACAGATGAAGTATAGAGCCGAGCACTATCCTTTGCCCGATTTTACGGCTCCGGTAATGAATGGATTGGCTGCCCGTTTTAAATGGTCAGTTACTCCAAGCTATACTGATGCAAATCATGAACCAGTGATAAAAGGTGCACTTGCCATGAATGCCAAACCGGGTGAAAAGCTGAAACTTAAATATACAGTAACCGATCCGGACAAGAATGTACTTGCCATTAAATGGTGGCAATATGTGTCAGCCGGTACATATCGGGGCAAAGTAGCAGTAGATGACCCTACTTCTGCAAATACAGCTTTTACTGTTCCGGCTGATGCCGACCCCGGTGATACCATCCACTTGATTTTGGAAGCTACGGATAACGGTACGCCACAGATGAACCGCTATCACCGTCTGATTATTACAGTGGCAGAATGAACTTGAATCAATGAACTTTAATTTGAAGAACTGAAATGAAAAAGATTATATTGGCTGCATTTATGGCAGCTTGTGGACTGCAAATGTCTGCCCAGCAGAATTTGTTTGTTGCGCAGGACCTCGAGTCTGCAATCGTGAATAAAGACAACACAGTGACTTTTAACTTCAAGGCTCCCGATGCCAAGAGGGTACAGATAGCAGGTGACTTTGCCGAAAAGGCGGAGGGACAACACATTGGAGGTATGGTGGGAGCAGGTTTGATAGAAATGACAAAGAATTCAGAAGGAATTTGGACTTATACTACCAAGCCGTTGGATTCAGAACTTTATAGCTATGAATTCATGGTAGATGGTGTGCCGACTATAGACCCTAACAATGTTTATGTCTATCGTGACTTTGCTACCACAAGCAATGTGTTTATTGTAGGGAATGGTAAGGCAGATTTATATAAGGTAAATAAAGTACCTCATGGAACATTGGCCCATCGTTGGTATCACTCTGATGGTATGAAAATGGATCGCCGTATCAATATCTACACGCCGGCAGGTTATGAACAATCCGGTGATAGGAAGTATCCGGTACTCTATTTATTGCATGGTATGGGAGGGGACGAAGATGAGTGGACAACTTTTGGACGTGCTGCACAGATTCTCGATAATTTGATTGCACAAGGCAAGGCTGAACCGATGATTGTCGTGATGCCCAATGGGCATGCTGCCATGGAGGCTGCACCGGGTGAGAGTAGTCTGGGATACTATAAACCTTACCATATGAAGAATGGAACCATGGACGGTGCTTTTGAAGCCTATTTCCCTGAGATTATCACGTTTGTAGAAAGTAATTATCGTGTACAAGCGGACAAAGCTCATCGTGCTATTGCGGGGCTTTCAATGGGTGGTTTTCATTCTGCCAATATTTCTTTGAACTATCCTGATATGTTCGACTATGTAGGTTTATTCTCTGCGGCCCTTAATGTCCAGAGTGCAGGTCAGAAAAATAGTCCGGTTTATCAGGATATGGATAAAAAGTTAGCTGTTCAGTTTGATAAGGCTCCCAAACTTTACTGGTTGGGTATCGGTAAAGACGATTTTCTTTATAGAAACAATGCAGCTTATCGCGCTGATTTGGATAAAAAAGGATATAAATATGAGTTTATGGAAACTCCTGGTGGACATGTATGGACCTGCTGGCGTATTTATCTCTCTGTATTTGCTCCCAAGTTGTTTAAATAAATCTGACTAGGCTATGAAAAAACAACTGTTTTATTTGCTGTTGGCTGCAGGCGTGTTGAGCGCTTGTGGCCCTGCGGCTCCTCAATTGGGTAAAGATTCTGTTGAGGATGTTATTGGTGCCATGACTTTGGAAGAAAAGGCACATTTGGTTATCGGTACCGGAATGGTGGGTACTTCGGGTGACAGTACGGTGATTGGCACTACAAAGAAGTTGGTTCCCGGTGCAGCAGGTACTACTTATCCGATACCCCGTTTGGGAATTCCTGCCATTGTGTTGGCTGATGGACCTGCAGGTTTACGTATAGATCCTATCCGCGAAGGGGATTCTGCTACTTATTATTGTACACATTTTCCTATCGGTACGTTACTTGCTTCTACTTGGAATCAGGATTTGGTAGAGGAAGTTGGAAAATCAATTGGTAATGAAGTGTTGGAATATGGTGCGGATGTTTTACTGGCTCCTGCTTTGAATATCCATCGGAATCCTTTGTGCGGGCGTAATTTTGAATATTATTCCGAAGACCCGTTGGTGTCTGGCAAGATAGCTGCTGCATATGTTAGAGGGATACAGAGCAACGGAGTGGGAACTTCCATCAAACATTTTGCTGTTAACAACCAGGAAACCAATCGGAATGCTAATGATGCTCGTATCACTCCTCGTGCCTTACGGGAAATCTATTTGAAGGGGTTCGAAATTGCAGTGAAGGAATCGGCACCATGGACAGTAATGTCCTCTTACAATCATATTAATGGCACCTATGCTTCTGAGAATACAGACTTGCTGTCCACTTTATTGCGTGATGAGTGGAATTTCGAGGGTATGGTGGTAACTGACTGGTTTGGAGGGAAG
>OHRT01000369.1_pt1 | contig 17158 bp, 10 predicted proteins | sample 1578521 | NCBI WGS metagenome assembly OHRT01 (sample SAMEA3879537, study PRJEB24766) | human gut metagenome | biome: human-associated habitat; feature: feces | place: USA | collected 1985/1987
GTCTTCTCGCGCGAGCCGATGTCGCCGGACAACCCCCTGCTGCGTGTAACAGACCCCGACCGGTTGCTGCTCTCGCCCCACACGGCCTGGGCCCCGGTCGAAGCACTCGAAACATTGGTCGGCTGCATCGAACGGAATATCGAAACCTTTTTGGCCGAACAGCGATAGTAAGACGCCGCCGAAGCGACCGAATGAGAAAACCCCGGACTGAACTTAAGTTCAGTCCGGGGTTTTCTTCGATTTTTCTGTTATGAATCAAACAATTCCGATGCGCACCGGTCCGCGAGCCCTGGCAGCCTCGTAATCCGCATCGGTAAATGTATAAGTCCATTCCACGACGTATTTATCCCCCTCTTCATAAGCCTTGTAAACATAACGATCGGGATCCTGCAAACTTTTCGGAACCGCAACTTCTCCGAGTCCCGACGGATAATAATTTTCCATATAACAGTAAATTATAACTCCTTCTGTAAAAGAATCGTAGATAACATGAGTTTCTCTTCCGTCGAGAAAAGTCTGCAAATCCACGGGCGAAGGTCCTTCCAATTCTTTTACAGCCCGCTCTCCATACTTTATTCCCTGGGATCTCGTGATGCACCCCTCTACATAGAAATATTCGATCCTATGATTGCACCTATTCTCCCACACGAACCGGCTGACATAGGACGAATAGGTTTTATCGTCGCTGTCATTGCAACTTACAAGAGAGCACAGCACGACGCAAATCATCCACAAATAAAGAATCTTTCTCATAATTTAAATTCAGGCTGATTTGACTTCATTATAAAAGTAATAGATAATATTCGAAAATACAACTTCGTTTCTTGAATCTTTTAAGAAAATTCCCGGAAATCGAATCCGACTTCCGGGAAGAATCAAATGCCTGATATTCCTAAAAATTAAATTTCCCCAAGCGTAATATGCACCGCACCCCGGGCTTTCGCCGCCTCGTAATCGGCATTGGTGAAAGTATAAACCCAAACCAAAGCCAGACTACCGTTTTTCTCCTTATTTACCAAAGTATAGCGCTGCACGTCCTGCAAACCCTTTGGCACAGCGGAATTACCCGACCCCGACGGGTCGTAGTTTTCCATATATGCATACGTTTCGCCATCGACGACAAACTGCTCATACCACAGCCCCATCTTTCGGTCCTCAATATAGTCCGACAAACCTTCCGGTGAGCCGGACACCCGCACGGAAACATACTTTCCACGATTAATCCCGTCATGCCACCGATACCCTCCTTCTACATAAAAGAAATCGATTCGATAATCGCTCTCATTTTTCCATTCGATCCAATATTCATCGACCGGTTCGACCTGCTTCTCGTCGTCGCCACAACCGCTCGAAAAGATCAATGCCGAAAGCGCCGCAACGCAACAGATAAACTTTTTCATAGGCATTAAATTAAAATTCAAAAAAATACCCTTCACGAATATAACATCATTTATGAAAAATACAAAATATTCGGGAATAAATCCTCCCGAATCCTCTAAAAAAGATTTGCACTGAAAAACATCTGTTTTTCAGTGCAAATCAAAATCAATATAGAATCCGCTCTATATCATCTATAAGAGTTCCCCTACTTAAATTTCACCAGCGAATGTCCTGTCATGGCTTCGGGCTTTTCGAGCCCCATCAGGTCGAGGACCGTAGGGGCTACGTCGGCCAAGATACCGTCGCGGACCGTTTTCACGCGGTCGGAAACCACGACGATCGGCACCGGATTGAGCGAATGAGCCGTATTGGGCGTGCCGTCGGCATTGACCGCATTATCGGCGTTGCCGTGATCGGCGATCTGCACGACCTCGTACCCATTGCGACGGGCCGCCTCGACGACTTTGGCCACACACGCATCGACAGCCTTCACCGCTTTCTCGATCGCCTCATAAACTCCCGTATGCCCCACCATATCGCCGTTGGCGAAATTCAGGCAGATGAAATCGTATTTCTGCCTGTCGAGTGCCCCGACCAGCTTGTCGGCCACCTCGTAAGCGCTCATCTCGGGCTGAAGGTCGTAAGTCGCCACCTTCGGAGAAGCGACCAGAATGCGGTCCTCGCCCTCGAACTCCTCCTCGCGGCCTCCGTTCAGGAAGAAGGTCACATGAGCGTATTTTTCAGTTTCCGCGATCCGGAGCTGCGAAAGCCCCTGCCGGGCGACATACTCGCCGATCGTGTCGGCCACGTTCTCCTTGTCGAACAGGATATGCAGCCCCTCGAACTTGGCGTCATAGGGCGTCATACAGCAATAGTAGAGCGGCAGCGTGTGCATGCCCTGCTGCGGCATATCCTCCTGTGTGAGTACGATGGTCAGCTCCTTGGCCCGGTCGTTCCGGTAGTTGAAGAAGATCACCACGTCGTTCGGCCGGATCATACCGATCGGATTGCCGTCCTCGTCGATCCGCACGACGGGCTTCACGAACTCGTCGGTCACCCCTTCGTCGTACGACTTCTGCATCGCCAGCGCCATATCGGACGAATGTTCGCCCTTGCCCTCGACCAACAGGTCGTAGGCCACCTTCACACGCTCCCAACGCTTGTCGCGGTCCATCGCGTAATAACGGCCTACGATCGAGGCCACGACGCCCGTCGATCGTTCCCGCATGTGCTTTTCCAGCCGTTCGATGAATCCCTTGCCGCTGTACGGATCGGTATCGCGGCCGTCCATAAAGCAATGCACGTAGGTACGTTCGATGCCGTATTTATCGGCGATGTCCGTCAATTTGAGCAGATGATCCAGCGACGAGTGCACTCCGCCGTCCGAAACCAGTCCCATCAGGTGCACGCTCACCCCGTTCGATTTGGCGTATTCGAACGCCTTCACGATTTCGGGATTCTTCAGAATCGAATCGTCGCGGCAGGCCCGGTTGATCTTCACCAGATCCTGATAGACTACCCTGCCCGCACCGATATTGAGGTGCCCCACCTCCGAATTGCCCATCTGCCCATCGGGCAGGCCGACGTTTTCGCCGTCCGTACGCAACTGCGCATGAGGGTATTTACGGGTCATTTCCGAAATATAGGCAGGATGCACCTGTGCGATGACATCCCCCTTCTGTCCGTCGCCGATGCCCCAACCGTCGAGGATCATCAGCAATACTTTGCGATTACTCATCCGAAACATTACTTTACTTGTTCCACAATCAGTTCTACGGCCTTGTCGATAGCCGCCTGGATGCCATCGGGGTTCTTACCGCCCGCCGTCGCCAGGAAAGGCTGTCCGCCGCCGCCGCCGTTGATGGCTTTGGCCGCCTCGCGCACCACGACACCGGCATTGACTCCCTGCGCCACGATATCGTCGCCCAAAGCGACGGTGAGCGTCGGCTTGCCGTCATTGATCGATCCGATCACCAGTACGATATTCTTCGAACGCGAACGCACGGCGAAAGCGAGGTCCTTGATGAAATCCGGCCGGCGATCGGTCTGCGTAGCCATCAGCCGCATCCCGCCACGCTCGGGCGTAGAATCGACGATCTTCGCGGCCCACTCGGCCACCTGTTCGCGGCGGATGGCCTCCATCTCGTGCTTCAAAGCCTCGTTGCTTTCCATGATCTTCTTGATCGACTGAAGAATCTGCGGGTTATTGAGATAATCGGCCACGTTGCGCATCGTATCTTCGGCCGCATAGATCACCTCCTCGGCCTTCGCCCCCGTCGTGGCCTCGATACGTCGTACACCGGCGGAAATGGCGCTTTCGTTCAGGATCTTGAAGAACCCGATATTACCCGTAGCGCTCACGTGAGTACCGCCGCACAACTCGACCGAGGTGCCGAAGCGCACCATACGCACCCGGTCGCCGTATTTCTCGCCGAAGAGCATCATCGCCCCGGCCGCTGCAGCCTCTTCCTTGGTGGCATCGCGTTTCTCCTCGAGGGGATAGTTCGCGCGAATGGCACGATTGACCAGTTGCTCGACCCGGCGCAGCTCCTCGTGCGTCACCTTCTGGAAGTGCGAAAAGTCGAAGCGCAGGTATTCGGGCGTCACGAGCGAACCTTTCTGCTCGACGTGCGTACCGAGCACCTTGCGCAGCGCTTCATGCATCAGATGGGTCGCCGTATGGTTGTTGGCAGCCGCCTGACGTTTCTCCGGATCCACGACGGCCATGAAGGTCGCCTCGGGATTTTCGGGCAGTTGGGTAACGATATGGATAATCAGGCCGTTCTCCTTCTCGGTAGCCACGACCGGGATCCGTTCGTTGGCGGTTTCGATATAGCCGATATCGCCGATCTGACCGCCGGAATTGCCGTAGAACGGAGTGCGGTCGAACACCAACTGGTAGGAAACGCGTCCTTTGGAGGACACACGGCGGTAGCGGGCGATCTTCACCTCGGCGCTCAGCGTGTCGTAACCGATGAACTCGCTCTGCTTGATATGGATCAGCTCCTTCCAGTCGTCGGTATCGACCGCAGCAGCGTTGCGCGAACGCTCCTTCTGCGCCTGCAGCTCCTTCTCGAAGGCCTCCAGATCCACCTCGATCCCCTGTTCGCGGGCGATCAGCTCCGTCAGGTCGATCGGGAATCCGTAGGTATCGTACAACAGGAAAGCGTCCTTGCCGGAAATGCGTTCGCCGCCGCTCTTGCGAACCTCGGCCATCACGCCGTCCAACAGGTTGATGCCCGTAGCGAGCGTACGCAGGAAGGAGCTTTCCTCCTCCTCGATCACCTTCTCGATCAGCGTCTGCTGGGCCTTGAGCTCGGGGAACTGCCCGCCCATCTGATCGACCAGACCGGCCACCAGACGGCAGATGAAGGGCTCGTTGAAGCCCAGGTAGGTATAGCCGTAGCGGACGGCGCGGCGCAGAATGCGGCGGATCACGTAGCCCGCCTTCACGTTCGAAGGAAGCTGTCCGTCGGCGATCGAGAACGAAATGGCACGCAGGTGGTCGGCGACCACGCGCATAGCCACGTCGCACTTCTCATCCGCACCGTACGTTTTGCCAGACATGGCGGCGATGCGCTGGATCGTAGGTTGGAACACGTCGGTATCGTAATTCGACTTTTTCCCTTGCAGAATCATGCAGAGGCGTTCGAAACCCATGCCCGTATCGATACAGTTGGCCGCCAGGGGTTCGAGCGAACCGTTCGCCTTGCGGTTGAACTGCATGAAGACCAGGTTCCAGATCTCGATCACCAGCGGGCTGCCCTGATTGACCATCTCGCGGCCCGGCACGGCGGCGATCTCCGACTCGTCGCGCAGGTCGTAGTGGATCTCGCTGCAAGGTCCGCAAGGGCCTACGTCGCCCATCTCCCAGAAGTTGTCGTGCTTGTTGCCGCGGATGATGTGATCCGCAGGCAGGTATTGCAGCCAGATGTCGTAGGCCTCCTGGTCGAACGGCACCCCGTCTTCGGGACTTCCCTCGAACACGGTAGCGTACATGCGGCTCTTGTCCAGTCCGTACACCCCGGTCAGCAGCTCCCAGGCCCAGCCGATCGCCTCCTTCTTGAAATAGTCGCCGAACGACCAGTTGCCCAGCATCTCGAACATCGTGTGATGGTAGGTGTCATGGCCGACCTCCTCCAGGTCGTTGTGCTTGCCCGACACGCGCAGGCACTTCTGCGTATCGGCGGCCCGGGGATAGGGACGGGGAATATTCCCGAGGAAAATGTCCTTGAACTGGTTCATACCCGCGTTGGTGAACATCAACGTCGGGTCGTTTTTCACCACCATCGGTGCCGACGGTACGATCACATGGTCCTTCCCTGCGAAGAAATCGAGGAAAGCCTGACGAATTTTGTTGGATTCCATATACTGTGTTTTCAATTCTTTGCGTTGTTCATAAGACACACTCCGCAGATTCCGGCTGCCTGTGCTCAGGCTGTCATCCGCTCGAATCCGCGAAACTTAAAGAAGTTACAAGATTGCAAAATTACATATTTTACCTTAATTTTGCATCACTTCCAAGGAGTTTTTCAGATCATGGCACGAAAAAAGCAGACGTTCGATCCCCACGCCCTGACCCGTGAGGTGGTTTCGGCCACTCATGAGGTGGTCACGGTCCCGTTCCGCCTGCGCACCTACCGTGTCATTCGCAAAATCCTCATCATCTTCATCGCAGTATCGATCGTCAATGTCGTCTTCGCAAATGTCTTCTACACGCCGAAAATGTACCGCATCCTGCGCGAAAATTCGGAGCTGGTCTTCAAATACCGGCTCCTTCAGGACAAGATCCGCGCGGAGCAGCGTAAACTGGACGAAATACACCACCGCGACAACTTCGTTTACCGGGCTTTGTTCTCGGCCGACACCCTGAATATCGGAGGGATCTACACCCCCTATCCGGCGTCCAAATACGCGGCTCTGGCGGGCGACGAATACGCCCCGCTGATGATCGGCACGTGGCAGCAGCTCGACGCTTTCGGCCGCCAGCTCTACCGTACCTCCGTTTCGTTCGACGAGTTGCAAATCCTGGCCAAGAACAAGGAGAACATGTCCACGGCAATCCCGGCCATCTGGCCCATCGACCGTCAGGCCCTGCGCAGGGGTATCGAGCCGTTCGGCTACCGCAACCACCCGATCTACCACCGACGCATCCTGCACAAAGGCATCGACCTGGCGGCCAACATCGGCAACAACGTCTATGCCACGGGCGACGCGACGGTACAGTCCACCGACCTGGGACAGCCCCGCAGAGGATACGGCAAGCAGATCCTCCTGAACCACCAGTACGGCTACCAGACCCGCTACGCACACCTGAGCCAGATCTTCGTCAAACCCGGCGAGAAGGTCGTGCGCGGACAACTGATCGGCAAGGTCGGCAACACGGGCGGCGTGACCGGCCCCCACCTGCATTACGAGGTGATTCACATGGGACAGGTCGTCAATCCGATCAACTATTTCAACCGCAATATGACCAACGAGGAGTACGAGCGCCTGATGGAACAGATGCAGGAGCTCAACCTCGACACCTTCGACGAATAACATGGCAAGAACCCGCAGACCGATCAAATACGCCACACCGCGCACGCCCAAACAGAAGGCGATCCGCATCACGTTTCACGTGCTGGTGTGGTTCGGCGCAGCCATCCTCTACTACGTCGGGTTTTCGCTCTTCTTCGACACGCCCGTCGAATACGAGCTCAAGCACTCCACCGATCAGTTGAGGGACGAATACACCCGGCTCGAAGCCCGCTACGACTCGCTGCGCACAGTGATGGAAAATGTTTCCGAGCGCGACCGCAACGTCTTCAACATCCTCTTCGAATCCGATCCTTACGATTTCGACACCGAATACGAAACCAAGCGGCTCGCAACGTACGAAAGCCTGCTGGACAAATCCGACCGTCAGATCATCCTGGAACTCAAAGAGAAGGTCAGACAATCCGAAGCGACGCTGACCAAGCTCAACGAATCGTACCTCGAACTGCAACGTCTGCTGGATACGGTCGGCGACGGCCGCAACCGGATTCCGGCCATACAGCCCGTTATCAACCAGCAGCTCACGCTGCTCACCGCCTCCTACGGCATGCGCATCCACCCCTTCTACCGCACCCTGCAATCCCATCAGGGCGTCGATTACACGGTGCCCGAAGGTTCGCGCGTCTTCGCCACGGCGGACGGCCGCGTGAAGGAGATCGCCACGCGCTCTACGGCGGGCCGCACCATCGTCATCGATCACGGCAACGGTTACGAAACCTCGTACAGTCACCTGCTGGCGGTCAATGTCCGCCGCGGGCAGGAGGTCCGTCGCGGCGACATCATCGGACTTTCGGGCAACACGGGACTTTCGATCGCACCCCACCTGCATTACGAGGTGCGGCACAACGGCATGCGCGTCGATCCGATCCACTACTTCTTCATGGAACTCTCACCCGTCGAGTACCAGCGGATCATCCGCATCGCCCAGTCGGGCATGCAGTCCTTCGACTAATTTTTCGAATCGCGAATGAAAAAAGAAACGGCTATCTATCCCAGCCACCGCAAATTGCTGGGCACAACGCTCGCCGCAGCGATCATGACGACCCTCTCCTGCCTGCTCGTCATCGTACAGCCGCATGGAAAGGTCGGGCTGGTCATCGGTATCGTGGGAGCGGTCTTCTTCGGAGGATGTATCTGCATCTTGTTCATCGTGCTGCTGAAAAATTTCTTCCGAAACAGGCCGACTCTGTTGCTGACTCCGGACAGTCTGCGGATTTACGTACCGGCAAAAGGGATATACATCACGATCGAGTGGCAGCGCATTGCGGATTTCAGCGTATTCCGAACCTACGGGCAGAAATTCATCCGGATCGAACTCCACGATCCCGACCGGGCGATCGACGAGGAAAAAAACCGGATTGCCAAAGGGCTTATGCGCTGGCAAATGAAATACTTTGGATCCCCCTACGCAATCACGGCTTCAACAGTCGATATCGGCACGGCGGAACTCGAAAAAATCCTGCGGGAGTATTTACAGGCATCCCGCGAAAAATCCGCTGCGAACTGACCGACCCTCCCGCAAAAGCGGTTCTCCGAGCCGATCCCGCATATCGTCGGAAATACGCTCGCACCGTCCGTCAATGAATCGGATCAAGATATGAGACGCTCTATGGCCGGTATTTACAGGCTGCAGACTGATTTTCCGAACGTGATTATACACTTTCATATACACCTCTTCGGGAGCGCAGTAGCCCAAGCTCCCTCCGAAGAGGGGATTCTGGAGCAGAATTATGAACGCGGCCACCAGCCGCGAAAAGCGATCGTCGGACAAGGGGCAGATTGAAAATGTAATTGCCCTTCCGAAAAGACGACACGGAGAAAATCGCTGCGGCACGCTCGCGTCAGCGTTTGCAGATCTCGCGGAAATCGCAATAGCGGCAGGTGTGCTCGGCATCCTCGCACTGACGGAACGGAATCGCCGGATCGAACATCTCGGCAAGGGTTTCGCGCAACAGCCGTTCGAAAGGCTCGCGGTATTCGGAATAGCGTACGCCCGTGCGCCCCAACTCCCGATCGACGAGCCGGGACGAATAGTCGTCCCGGTGCATGGCCCGCACGTAATAGAGCGTCGGCTCGGCATCCACCCCCCGCGAATGGAAAAGCATCATCGAATAGAGCAACGTCTGTAAAATATTGGATTGACGCTGTTTGGCCTCTCCACGAAAGAGCGCTTCGACCCCCTGGAAATCGAGGTGCGGTTCGCCGGTCTTATAGTCCACGACCCGCAGCGTACCGTCCGGCAGGCGGTCGATCCGGTCGGCCAGGCCCCCGAAGACCACACGCAGGGATTTTCCGGCGCTTTCGAACGCAAACTCCTGCCCGATCCGCTCCTCGAGTCCTTCGACCGTAAAATCGTCATGCGCGGCGTCGTAAGGCAATACGCCGCCCCGAATATAGCGGATTACAATATCTTTGACCAACAACAGATTACCGCTATAATCCTCAACCGTCGCTTCAACATCCTGCAAATAGTTTTCATTGATGGCCGCAACTACCGCCTTCTCCACTTCGGACGAACGGGTCAGCGCACGCAACGCCTCTCCGTAGCCGGTCTTCCCGACAAAGGGAGCATAGAGCCGCTGCAAAGCCGCATGGAGAATCGTACCGAACATCGGTGCATCGACCTCCTCCGAAATCTCGTCGTCTGGCTCCAACCGGGCCACGGAGTGAAAATAGAAGCGCAGGGGACAAGCCACATACCGAAAAAAAGCCGTAGGCGACAGCCGCACGGGATCGTCCGGCGCGAGGAAGCGGGCCAACTTTTCGGCGGTTTCCCCTTGCTTGGGGACCTCGATCGGCAGGGTTTCCATCCGATTGACATCGATACCGACCTCCCGGCGGAGGATCTCGAAGGGAGTTTCGTACTCCAGTTGATAGATGTAACGGCTCTGTTCGCCGGTGGTCTTGTCATCGGCATGAGCGCAATAGAGCATCCGCACGTTCTCGGCCCGTTGCAGCAAACGATAAAAATAGTAGGCGTAAACCCCCTCGTGATGCTCCGGCGTAGGCAAGGCATAGGCCGCCCGCAGGTTGTAGGGAATGAACGAAGTACCGGTCACGACGCTGCCGGGAAAGTTGTCGTCGTTCATCGAGAGCAAAATGACGTTGCGGAAATCGAGGTTGCGGGTTTCGAGGATACCCATGACCTGAATTCCCTCCAAAGGCTCTCCCTCGTAGGGAATACGCAGGGTTTGCAGGTGTCGGCGAAGAAGTGAAGCATAGATCGATATAGACAATTCTATTTCACAATTATCCAGTGAATTGCGAAGTTTTATCACCTCTTCGGAAATGACGTTCAGGAACTCTACGCGGCGGCGTGCCTCCGTATCTTCGTAAGGCATCCGGGCGATCTGCGCGATCACCGCCAGCAGGTAGTCCGAAAATCCGCGCCACCCCTCGACGCTCCGGAACAGCGTAGCAAGCAACGGCGTGCAGGCCAGCCACTCCGCCGCGACCGTGATACGCCGGTTTCGGACGATCTCCTCCTGCATACGGACGATCCGGGAGGGGTCGCTTTCGAGGATATAAGGGTGCGACAGAAGTCCCAGCACGTCGGCGTGGTAAAAAAGCGGTTTGCCCTCCTTCTGCCGGGCATGGTTTTGCAGTTCGATCAATCGTTCAACAAACGAATAGGAAAGGCTCTGTTTCAGCGGATAGCCCATCGTCACATTCACCTTTCCGATCTCCGCAGGCAGAGCGTGCAGCAAGGGCAGCAACAGGTTTTCGTCCGTGAGCACGACGGCAGTCTCCTTCCCCAGCGGCCCCTGTTCGGCAGCCAGATCCCGCAGGATCGAAGTCACGTACTTGCATTGCACGGCGTTCGATACCGTAGAAATCGCTTCGATTCGCTTCGGCGACCGGAAATGATCGTGCGGAAGTTCGCGCCGGGCGGGAAACAGGATCCGGTTCTCACGCAGGAACATACCGGCCTCCTGGTCGGCATTGTCCGTATAATAAGTATCGTAATCCCAGTAGAAATCGGTTTCGGCAGCCGTGGAGAGAAACTTGAAAAGCCGTTTCTCGCACTCCGAGAGCGCGTTGAAGCCCGCCACGACGAACCGCCGGGACTCCGGGAATGCGAAACCGCCGGCCTTGATCCGCTCGGCGGCCGCCCGGTGCACCATCCCCGTATAGGCCATCCCCAGCGACCGGAGCCGCTCGCGGAAAGTCCGATATACCGGGCCCAGCGTCTGCCAAACGGCCAGGAAGCGGCGTTTCTCCTCGGAAAGGGAGGTTTCGTCCGTGAAATTGGCCCAGAAAGCGATGATTTTCAACTGGACGGGGCTCAAATACGATACGTCGGCCTCCAACTCCTTGATGTCGGCCAGGTTGCGGAAAAGCATATCGGCGTCGATCAGATACTTGTCGATCGTATCGAAGTCCGTGAGGAGCATCTCCCCCCAGAAATAGAACTTGTCGAAGGATTCGGGATGAAATTCCGAATAGACTTTATACAGTTCGGTCACCAGACGCACCCGGTCGCCGATGCGGAGACCCGAAATCTCGCTCATCAACTCGTCGATAGTCGTCCAGCGGGGCTGCCACAAAGGACGTTCGGCGATGCCGGACAAGGCGTCGATAAAGAAAAGCCGCGCACGTCGGGAAGGGAACAGAACAGAAAGGGACGAAATATCGTCCCCGTATCTGTCGTATAAATCGGCAGCGACCTCCTGCAGGAATCCCGGCATGGCAAGTGCGCTATTTGAAGGTGATCTCGCCCCCGATCAGGGAGTTTGAAGTGTGCAGCAACTCGGGCTCTCCGATGCAGGTGATCCGGCCCTTCGTACCGACCGACGCCTCGAGGCGCTCCGGAGCGGTGATGGTCACGTCGGCCTTGGAGGTGGAATTGACACGCACGGACATCACTTCGACAGCGGCAGCGTCCACCTGGGCCGTGGAAACATTCAGATCCCAGTAACGGACCTTGCCCGTCAGGACCACGACGCTCTTGCCCGTCACATCCATCTGAAGATCCTTCACATCAAGCGCCGCGCTGACGACCGCCCCGTTGGAAAACCAGCACCGGGCCTGCGGAAAGTCGATCGGTTCCCCGAACGTGGCATTCGCCCCCGAAATACGGATCTCCTCCAGGTTGTTGTAATAAACCGTCACCTCGGTTTCGGAACGTTCGCGGGCGCCGATGCGCTCGGAAATCACGAGCATCTTATTCTTGTTCACCTCCGCCGTGAAGCGGCTGTCGTAAACGCCTTTGGTGTTGAAAACGATCTTGGGAGCCTGATCCATAGGCACCCGCTCGAACCGGATCCGGAACAACCCCTCGACGATCACACCATTGAAGGAAGGAAGCCACTCCATTTTCTCGCCGCTCGCCGCTGCGATTTCGGGAGCCAACTCCCCCCGATCGATCAGATCATTCTGGGCCGAAGCCGTAAATCCCAGCGTCAGGAGCGCCAGGCTCAGTATCCATCTTTTCATAGTTTTTTCTGTTTTTTGCTTTTTCGTAACGCCAAGATACGATATTTTTTTGAATTTCTCCGTCCGTTTCCCATTTTATCGCTACCTTTACCAAAAGAACGTCGGTTTAGCCGGCAGGCATCCGGCTCCGGCAGCCTTCATCCGCCACCGGCATCGATGCGGCCGGAAAAAATGCCCGGGCAGCAGCAAACCTGCCGCAAAGCGGGATTCCACCGGCCGCTTCCATCCGACATTTTGAAGCGATAACCAAGTGAGAGCGAGAATACTGAACGCCAGCGCCGGGTCGGGCAAGACCTACCAGCTGGCATACAAATACGTGCGGGACGTGGTCGAGCAACCCACGCTGTACCGTCACATCCTGGCCGTCACGTTCACCAACAAGGCCACCGAGGAGATGAAATCCCGCATCCTGTCGGAGATACATACGCTGGCCTCGGGCGGCAAAAGCGGCTACCTGGCCAGCCTGTGCACGGAGCTGTCGCTCGACGAACGGACCGTCCGCACCCGAGCTCGGGAAGCCCGGACCCGCATCTTGCACGACTATTCGCGGTTCACGATCCTCACCATCGATACCTTTTTCCAGCGCATTCTGCGGGCTTTCATCCAGGAGTTGGGACTCGATCTGAACTACAACGTAGAAATCGAAACCGCCTCGGTACTCTCCAAGAGCGCGGATGCGCTGGTCGAACAGATCCGCATCGACGAAGAACTGCAACGGTGGCTCACGGCCTTCGTGCAGGAGCGCATCGAAGACGGCAAACGCTGGGATGTACGCGAAGGCATCCTCGCCCTGGGCAACGAAATATTCAAGGAGAGCAACCGCGAAACCCTCTCGGCGGAGCGTTCCAAGGCCGAACTGGACCGGATCGTCGGCAAGGCGACGGGGAGGGCCAAGGCCGGGAAAAAGGAGTTTCAGGAATTGGGCGTTCGGGCCATGAACCTCATGAATACCGCTGGCGTCACGACGGCCGACTTCACCGGCAAGAGCCGCAGCTTCGCGGGCTACTTCGCGGCCGCAGCCGCCGGAGAGATCAAAGCACCCACAGCTACCGTGCGCAAGATGAGCGCGACGACGGAAGGCTGGTGCGCCAAGGACTCGCCGGCCCTGCCGCTGGTCGCGGAGCTTCAGCCGCTGCTGGCCGAACTGTGCGCCCGTTACGACCGCAGCATCCGCTTCTGGAACACCACCGACCTGCTGCGCGAGAACTACCGCAGCTTCGCCCTGCTGCAGGACCTTTACGGCAAAGTACGGCAGATGTGCAGCGACGAGAACGTGATGATGCTCTCCGAGACCAAAAACATCCTCTCGGAGTTCATCCGCCACAACGACGCCCCGTTCATCTACGAAAAAGTCGGCAACCGCTACGACCGGTTCATGATCGACGAATTTCAGGACACCTCGACCCGGGAGTGGGAAAACTTCCTGCCCCTGCTGGGCAACGCCATGGCACAGTCGGAACAGACCTCGGTGCTGATCGTGGGCGACATCAAACAGTCGATCTACCGCTGGCGGGGCGGCGACTGGGAGATCCTGCACCGCCGGGCGGCACGGGAGCTGGGAGAAGCGAGCACCGAAACGATACACCTGAAGGAGAATTTCCGGAGCTTGCCGCTGGTGGTGGAGTTCAACAACCGGATGATCGGCAAGGTGGTCGAAAGCGACAACACGGCACTGAACCAACTGCTCGCCCAGGCTCCGCCGCACGCCCTGGGGGGAAAGGCCCGGGAAGAGCTGCGCGACACCCTGCAGGAGGCCTATTGCGAACACGCGCAGAGCGCCCGCAAGAAAGGGCTGCATCCCGGCTACGTCAATATCACCCATTACGCTGGCGAGCCGCCCCTCATCGAACGCATCAAAGCTCTCGTGAACAAGGGGTTCCGCCCAAAAGATATGATGATTCTGGTGCGCAGCGGCACGGACGGCACCAAAGTCGCCTCGGCACTGCTCGACTTCAAGCGCCGGAACACGGATCCCCGCTACCGGTTCGACGTGATGACGCAGGAGGCGCTCATCGTCGGCACGGCACCGATCAGTTCGTTCGTCATCGCCTGCCTGAAGCTGGCCATGAATCCTGCGGATTCGCTGAGCCGGGCCATTTACAACCATTTTTCAGCCAAACCCTCCTTCGATGCGGAACTCACGGAAGAGGAGGTCGTCTTTCTCAAATCGCTGCGGCTGTTCCCGCCCGAAGAGGCGTTCGAACGGATCGTCATGCGGTACGACCTTCAGGAGCGACGGGAGGAGATCGCCTACCTGCAAGCCGTGCACGAACAGATCATCAACTTCTGCGCGGGCCGCGTAGCCGACATTCCCCTCTTCCTCAAATGGTGGGACGAACAGGGAAGCGGCCGCTCGCTGAGCGTCGAACAGGGCGAAACGACCATCGAAATCACCACGATACACAAGGCCAAAGGGTTGGAAAAAAAGGTGGTGCTGATCCCCTACTGCAACTGGACGCTCAATCCCAAATCGAGCGGACTCTCGGCGAACATTGTCTGGGCCGAAGGCACGGACGAGGAGCTGGAGGAAATCGGCCGATGGCAGCGAGACGGCGTGCACGTATGCATGATCGGCGACGGCGTCAACGACGCGCCGGCGCTGAAAAAAGCGGATGTGGGCATCGCCATGGGCGGCGTGGGCAGCGACATCGCCGTGGAGGCTGCGGACATCGCGCTGGTGGACGATGAGGTGAAGGAGCTGCCGCATCTGATGGCGCTGTCCCGACGGATGATGAGCACCATCCGCATGAACCTGACCTTTTCGATGGGGCTGAATTTCCTGGCCATTTTTCTGGCCATGGCGGGAACGCTCAACCCGGTGGTGGGCGCGCTGGTGCACAATGCGGGCTCCGTGGCCGTGATTCTCAATTCGGCGCTGCTGCTCAAGTGGCGGCGCAGGCAGGGCTGATCTGTGCAAACGTCTTTCGGAAGCCGGGGACAGACCGTGCTTTCGGGCGGGGCCGCGTCAAGCGGCTCTTTTTTTTCTGCAGGAGCTGTCCATCACGGCGGCGAAGCTCGTCTAACAGGTGAAGGGGGTGAGCGGCATGACGGCCGTCAAGGATCCGGGCGGAGACAGGCTGGAGGACCTGATGCGCCGCTACGGCGACGCGCTGGTGCGCATGTGCTGTCTGTATCTGAATGACGCTTCCCTGGCGCAGGACGCGGCGCAGGATACCTTCATCAAGGCCTGGAGAAATCTGGGGCAGTTCCGGGGCGAGTGCGACGAGCGCACCTGGCTGATGCGCATCGCCATCAACACCTGCCGGGACTATCACCGCACGGCATGGCTGCGCCATGTGGACCGCGGCACGCCGCTGGAGGCGCTGCCGGAAGTGGGCGCGGAGGATACGCACCCGGACGGCGAGGTGATCCGGGCCGTGACGGCGCTGCCCCGGCGCGAGCGGGAGGCCGTGCTCCTGCGCTACTATCAGGAAATGACGATTGCGGAGGCGGCGCAGGCGCTGCGTATATCGCAAAGCGCGGTAAAGCAGCGGCTCCGGCGCGCGAACCGGAGGCTACGGGACAGGTTGAAGGAGTGGTATTACGATGCGTGACGGCTTGAAGGAGATCGTGGACCGCGAGCTGTCCGGCCTGCGCTGGCAGCCGCGGAACCGCAACGCGGTGCTTGCCCGGACGAAAGGAGAACCCAAAATGAAGAAACGTTTGTCCGCCGGACTGATTCTGGCGGTTGTGCTGACGCTGGCGGCGGTTTCCGCGCTGGCGGTGTATGCCCTGACCCGCTCGCCCGAGGCGGAGGCGATCTATCAGGCCCGGCAGGCCGTAATGGACGCCTACGGGCTGACGGCGGAAACCATGGGCCTGTTTCATGCGGAGCATGAGGAAACGGACGGCGGCTGGCGCGTGACCTTCCGCGCCCTGACGAATGTTGATCCGGAGCGCGCGGGCGTGTATACGGTGGAAAAGACGGCGGACGGCATGACCGCCGCATGGAACCATGACGGCCTTGACCCCGCGCTGTGGCGCGGCGGAGATCTGACCGCCCCCGCCTACGGACAGGAGCAGCTGCTCTACGCCCTGAACGAGGGGCAGGAGGAGGCGCTGGCGCTGGCCCGGGAAAATGCGGCTTCCGGCCCCGTGCAGACGCCGTCCGTGTCCGCACCGGTGAACGAGGACGCCAGCGTATGGATGGACGTGCGCGAAGTCGAACCCGGACCGGGCGAGATCAGCCTGGCCGAGGCCAAGGAGATCATGCGTTCCGCCGCGCAGGAGGAGCTGGGCCTCACCGGAGCCGAGGCGGCCGCGCTGGGCGCGGCGGAGGACTTTGACGAGGCGGGCGCGCGGCTGGTGGAGGACAACGCGGGCCGGCGCATGTGGGAGTTTGCCGTGGAGGTGGACGTTGGGGATACGCACATCAGCGGCGGCGCGTTTGTGGATGCGTACACCGGGGAGATTGTGCTGTTTGATTACGCATCGGGCGGAAACGGTTGAATGCAGCAAAAAAGAGGGGGATGTCCCCCTCTTTTTTGAGTGCGCTAAGCGCTTAGTCCTCGTCGTGCTGGAAGGCCGCATAGGCCGCGTTGAGCAGCAGCTTATGCATGCGCACGATTTCCCGGCGGTCATCGGATGTGCCGTGGCTGTTGAGCAGCAGCGCCACGAAAAAGCCGTCGTCCGGGCTGACCGCGATGAGCGAGCCGCTGGCCGGGTCCGTCAGGCCGTAGCCGTCGCTGGGCCACAGGTGGCCCAAAAACGGGTCGGACCGCTTGGTGATGCGGAAGCCGTAGCCCCGCGCCTCGTTCAGCCCGCGCGTGCGCTCGGTGGTGGCCAGGTGGATGGAGCGGTAGGA
>OHRT01000379.1_pt1 | contig 16875 bp, 8 predicted proteins | sample 1578521 | NCBI WGS metagenome assembly OHRT01 (sample SAMEA3879537, study PRJEB24766) | human gut metagenome | biome: human-associated habitat; feature: feces | place: USA | collected 1985/1987
GGCCGTGACGGTGTCGGGAGCCGGGAGCTTCGCCACCTGGGCGGTGGTGTTGCCGATGAGCCGGCTCTGGCCGGAGTCGGAGGAGTAGACGTGAATGAAGTAGGTGCCGGTGCTGTTGTGGTTCACCAGAGGCACGGTGTAAGTCCACTGGCCGCTGGCGTTCTTTTTGGCGGTGTACCAGGTCAGGTCATCCTGGCCGTTTACGCTGCTCCACACGGCGAAGCGGACGTTGGAGTGGTTATGGCCGTTGCCGGCGTCCATGGTCACCGTCATGGTGCGGCATTCGCTGTCCACCACGGCGGAGACGGTGTGGCGCTTGGCGGGGGTGCTGGAGGTGTGGGACGCGCCGCAGTAGCGGCAGACGTACTTCACCTGACCGGCGCTGACGCAGGTGCTGGAATCACTGGCCACGGTGTCGGTGTGGCCCACCACGTGGGTGTTCTGGAAGGTCAGACCGTCCAGCAGCTGGCCGTGGATGCCGTGGTTATACACATGGACCAGATACCGGCCCACCACGTTGTATTTGCACATGGGGACCCGGATGGTGTAGGTGCCGTCGCCGTTGGCGGTGGCATTGTACCAGACCAGGTCGTCCTGGCCGTCCTGCTGGCTCCAGGCGGCGGCCATGATGTTGCTGTAGTTCCTGCCCTGACCGGCGGGAGGCGTGATGGTGACCACGATCTCTTTCTCATCGGCGGACATGCGGCCCCGCAGCAGCTGATACAGGCGGCCATCGCTGCCGAATTCGTACCAGGTCTTGCCGATCAGGCGGCGGCCGGTGTACATGACGCCGAAGTCATCGCCCAGGTCGGAGGTCTCGAAGTAATAGGTGGCGTCGCCGATGTCCTTCCAGCCGGAGGCGATGCGGCCATTCTCGAAGTACAGGGTCTTGCCGTCGTCCCGCTTGACGAAGCCCGTGGGGCCGCTGACCACCACGCCGTCGTCAAAGACGAACTGCTTGCCATACAGGGTGACCCGGCCATCGTAGGCGATGCCGTTGCTGTCGAAGCAATACACCTCGGGGTCGATGATGAACCAGCCGGTGTGCCAGGCGTTGTTATAGCTGTACATCCGCAGGCCGGTGGCCTCGTCCCGGGCCCAGCCGGTGTAGCCGGAGTCCTTCAGCTCCACGGTCTGGCCGCAGAAGGAGCAGACCAGCTTGCCGTCACGGACGTACACGGTGTCGCCGGAGAAGTCGTGGCCCTTGTCGCGGCACACGGAGGCGGGCACCCGCATGGTGTAGGTATCCAGCAGGGACTGGGCGCCCTCGGCGCTGACGGAGTAGGTGCGGACGGTCATGGCGTCGGCGGTGGCCTCCACGGCCAGGTACAGGGAGTCATACTCCTGGGACACCTGGGCAAAGTGGAAGTCGGGGTTGTTGACGGCCTTGTACTCGGTGCTGCGGGACTTTTCGCCCAGGTCGCCGCAGATGTAGTACAGCACGCCCTTGCCGTAGGTGGCGGGCAGGCGGCCGTTCTGGGTGGCCTCGGACACGGGCTGGCCGTTCTTGAGGACCATGGTGCGGGCATAGCTGTGGTCATGGCCGGAGAACACCACGTTGATGCCGGCGGCCTCAGCGGCGGCGGGGATATAGCGGTTGAAGGCCTCGCTGCTGCCGTTGGGATTGGTGTAATACGCGGGCTGGTGGACCGCCAGCACCTTCCAGGTGCAGTCGGACTTGGCGGCGTCCTGGATCAGCCACTGGCAGGCATCCTCCAGATTGGCGGCGAAGTTGATGACCGCCACGTACACGTCGCCGTATTCCACGGAGTAGTACAGCCGGTCGGGCAGGGTCCACAGGCTGGCGGCGTTGCCGCCGGACAGGTCGCCGTAGTACTCATGGTTGCCCATGACCTGCACCACGGGGAGGTCGGCGTAGTTCCGGGAGAACACGTCCAGGATCTCGCTCCACTGGCCCAGGTTGCCGCCGTTGTCCACAAAGTCGCCGGTCTGGATGCCGAAGTTCATGGACTGGCCGTTGATATTGGCGGCAATGGCGTTCATCAGCCGGATCTCATCCTGATCGCTTTCGACATTGCCGGAGAGCTGGGTATCGCCGATGACGAAGAAGCGGGTGGTGTCCGCGCCGGGCTGGCTGGTGGTGAAGGTCATGTTTTCAGACCACTTGCTGCCGTCACCCACCCGATAGACGTAGGTGGTGCCGGGCTTCAGGCCGGTCAGGGACACGGAGCTGACATAGGCCGCGTCGCCGGAGGTGGTGAACTCCCGGAGGGTCACCTGACCCTGGGCACTGGAGGGGAAGCTGCCCTTGAAGCTGCTCTGCTGGCAGTACTGCACGGTGGCCTTGGCCTGGGCCGTCAGGGGATTGGTGACCCAGGTGATGTTCTGGCAGCTCTGGGCATTGGGGGTGGCGTTGAGCTGCACGAAGCTGGGCATACCATCGGTGCTGCCGCCGGCCCGGCGGGTGACGATGACCGTCTCAAAGGAGCGGTGATTGTCCTTCCGGGCGGTGACGCCGGTACGGGAGCCGGCGGAGAGCTTGTTGAAGTAGTCGGTGCTGACCTGGCCGGAGGCGTTGGTGGTTCCGATGCGGGTGTCGCCCACATACAGGTCCACGCCGGAGGCGGCCTTGCCGTTGATGTCCTTCACATACAGCCGGGCCGCTGCCGCGCCCTCCACCATGATGTCGGAGGTGACGGTGTAGTAGCCCTGCATGGGCAGACGCAGACTGCCGGTGGAGGTGGTGTAGGTGACGCCGTCACAGGTGTAGGTCACGGTGACGGAGATGGGCAGGCTGTCCAGCGCCGTGGCCCCGGCGGGCATGGGCATGGTGAAGGTGAACAGGTCCTTCCCGGCAGAGCCCGTGCGGGTCATATTCACGGTGACGGTCTTTTCGGTGGTGGTGCGGCGGGCGGCAGAGCTGGAGCCCTGGAAGCCGGAGCCGTAGGCCAGGGAGGCGCAGGTGTTGAAGGCACCCTTGCCGCCGTTTTCGTCGGTGTCAAACAGGTCCACGCTGCCGTACACGATCTGGGCGTTGACGGAGTCAATCTTACCGGCGTTGGGGGAGGTGACGGACACCACGTAGTTCTCGCCCACCAGGGCATAGGACGGGGTGTCCAGGGTCACGGTGGGGATATTGGCGGTACCCTTCACGGTGAAGGAGCGGGTGACGCTGGCCCGGTTGCCGAAGCCGTCCATGATCTCCACCTTGATGCTGTGGCGGCCATTGGGCAGGGTCACGGTGCCGGTAACGGCCTGGTCGGTGTTGGCAAAGTTCCGGATGTCCTGGCCGTCGATGGTGATGACGGTGTTCTCGGCGGACACGCCGGTGCGGTTCTCACCCTGGGGATCATAATACCCGGTAAAGAATTGCAGCTCATTGTCCGTCAGGACGGTGGAACCGTCCTCGGCCAGCTCCGTCAGGTCGGAATAGCCGGTGATGGAGGAGCTGCCGCCCCGGACGGAGGTGATGACGGGGTTCTCCAGGTCGTCGGCGGTGGTACCGTATACCGCGCGGATGTTGTCCACATACAGGCTGCCGGCGGCCCGGGAGCCGCAGGTGATCTTGTTGCCGTCCACGTCGCCGGTGCCGCCCTCGATGATGATGGTCCACAGCAGCACCTGACCGGCGGTGATCTTCAGGGGGTGATTCTCCACATCCTGGGCCTTGTCATACACGCTGCTGAGGTCGGCCTCCACATACTTCCAGCCGGTCCAGTTGATGCCGGTATACTGGGTGGTGGTCTCCACGGTCTGGCCGGCGGCGTTGACAGTGGTGGTCTTCAGGTGCAGCAGGCTGGTGGAGACGTACTTTTCCCCGTTCCAGTAGGACACGCTGGTGGACAGCCAGTAGTTGGGCGTGCCCTCGGGGGCGTAGACCCACATACCCAGGGCGGTGGGCTTGCCCTCGATGACCACGTCCTCGCCGCTGTAGCGGAGATACTCGTTGGTGTTGTTGGTACCGGAGATCTTGGTATAGTCGTAATGATACTCCAGGGACTTCTGACCGAAGCGCACGGGGCCTTCATCGGAGCCTACCCGGCGGGCGTACATATCCCACGCGCCCTCCTGGGCGGTGGCGATGGCACCCACATAGTATTCATAGCCCATGGAGCGGAACAGGGTGGCGGGATCCTGGGCGCAGTCCCAGCTGTAGGGTGCGCCGGCGGAGTTGCAGTCCCATTCCGCGTTGCTGCTGATAAAGTCGGGGCATGCCAGGCCGAAATCGGTAATGGGGCCATAGGGGATGTCCAGACCGTTGGGATCCTTGGACACCTGACCGGCCACGCCGAAGCCCGCGTCGCTGACGCCGGGCAGATCATGGGCGCTGTGACCGGAAAAGCTATTCAGGTTGCCCCACACGGCGTTGGCACCCACGTTCACGCCGGACTTGGAGCTTTCATCCTCGAAATCCAGGAGGATGGTGGGCATTTTGCCGATCTCCACGGTGACGGTGTCGGTGAGCTTCTGGCCGTTGGCCTTGGTGTAGGTGACGGTGATCTCCGCCTTGCGGGTCTGGCTGGCCTTGGCCGCCGTGTGGAGCCGGTTGTCCACGATGGTGCCGATGCCGTCGGCGGAGACACCCTCGGTCAGGGAGCGGATGCTCCAGGTGAAGTCACCGTCGTGATAGTGGATATCCCGCAGGCTGCTCTTGACGGTCAGGCCCAGGTCACTGGTCTTTTCATAGTCCAGGGACAGGCTCTTGCCGGCGAAATACACCTGGTCGGGCTCGGCGATGGTGACGGAGGCGGAGCCCACATCCTGGCCCTGATAGGTCAGGCGGACCCGGACCTCGCCCACATAGCCCTTGGCAGCGGTGAACACGCCGGTGGAGGCGTCGATCCGCCCGGCGGCGGGGGTGTCCAGCACCCAGGTCAGTCCGCTTTCCGGCAGGGCGGCCGCGCCGCCTGCGGAGTCAGCACCCAGGGCCGTGAAGGCCACCTGGCTGCCGGGGGTATAAAGCTCATTCTGGGGGCTGACGGAGGCGTGGTCGAAGTCGCCGTCAAAGCGGGCGGTGGACACCACCAGCAGGGCATCGGACACGGTGCGCTCCAGGCCGTCGCTGGGGCTGTTGCGCACCAGCAGCTCGTCGGTGCCCTCATAGCGGGCGGCCACGGTGGCGGAGCCGCCGCCGTCCAGATAGATGGCGGTGACGCAGCCGGCGTCCTTCAGGAAGCTGGCCACCTCATACATGCTCATGCCGATGGACATGGGCTCCTGGCGGCCGTCGGCCTCGAAGAACACCACGGAGCCGTCGGCACGGATGCCCACGCTGTTGCGGGGCATGCGGTCGCCCTGGTCCAGGCCGGGGACGATCTGGCCGTTTTCCACCAGCATATAGGGGCCGGAAACGGCCTCCACCACGTCGGAGGTGTCGCTGCCGGCGGGGCGGATGACGGCGGAGCCGTCCTTCAGAATGGCGAAGAAGGGCTCGGCGCCGGTTTTCACCAGGTTGCCCTCCATAATGAGGTAGCCGGTGGGGGCGCCGGTCTGCATATTGTAGTAGTCGGCGTTGGTGGCCAGGACCACGCGGCCCTCGGTATCCGAGGCCCGTCCGTAGGCAGCGGCCTGGGCGGTGGTCTGGGACATCTCCCATTTCAGCTTTCCGCCGTCCACCATGGCCTTGCGCTGGGCGGCGGTGCTGCCGTCATAGTAATATCCGGTGTAGCTGGCCTTCAGGGTCACGTCCTTGGACAGGTCGATCTCCGAAAGGTAGCCCACCACCTGGCTGCCGTTGACGTTGCGCATGACCACCTTTTCCAGGGTCACGCCGCTGGCCACGGCATTCTTGGTGCGGGTAATGGGGGTGAGCCCCGCGGCGTTGCCGGCCAGGGTATCCGCCTGGGGCAGCTGGGCATCGGGTTCGGCGGTGTCGGGCTGGGTCTGCTGGACGACAGCGTCCGGCTCCGGCTCCTGGAGCCCGGCGGCCCAGGCCTGGGGCATGACCAGGCTGGCTGCCATCAGCAGCGCCAGAAGCAGTGATAGTGCTCTTTTCATCTTTTTCCTCCGTTACAGTTTGATTTCCAACACTTGATCGGGGTGATCTCTCCGGGGTGCGGTCCCTCCTTTCAGCTTACATAGGCGGTGGTGTGGGCCACCAGGTTCTGTCTGGTATTGCCGTAGACATGGACGAAGTAAGTGCCCTTGTCCCGGTGCTGGGACAGGTTCACGGTATAGGACCAGTCGCCGTTGGACTGCCTGACCGCCTGGTACCACTGCAGGTCGTCCTGGCCGTTGGCTGCGCCCCAGGTGGGGAACCAGACCTTCGTCAGATCGCTGCGGCCCGTCAGGGTCACGGTCATATAGCGGCCGCCGTCGTGGAGGCGGGTCCATACCTGGGGGGACACCACCTGGGACACGGAGGCGGTGGTGTGGGCCACCAGGTTCTTCTTGTTGTTGCCGTAGGCGTGGAGGAAGAAGCCTCCCGCGCTCTTATGGTTGGCCAGAGGCACCCGGCAGGTCCAGGAGCCGTCCGGCTGCTTGGTGGCCTCGTACCAGCGCAGATCGTCCTGGCCGTTCACGGAGCTCCAGGTGGGGAACCAGACCTTCGTCAGGTCGCTGCGGCCCGCCAGGGTTACGTCCAGATACCGGCCATCGGCGGACAGCACCGCCTGCATGCCGGAGCGGACCGGCTGGGGGGGCTGCTCGGGCTGGGAAGGCTGGGAGGGCTGGGAAGCCTGAGGTACGGTAACGGTGGTGTGGGCCACCAGATTCTTCTTGGTATTGCCGTAAGCGTGGATGAAGTAGACGCCGGTGCCGGAGTGGTCCGACAGGGCAATGCGGCAGGTCCAGGAGCCGTCGGTCTGCCTGGCGGCCTCATGCCAGCGCAGGTCGTCCTGGCCGTTGACCTGGCTCCAGGTGGGGAACCAGACCTGGGTCAGGTCGCCGCGGCCCGTCAGGGTCACGTCCAGATACCGCCCATCGGCGGACAGGGCGGCCTTCATCTCCGGCCCGGCGATCTTCTCCACATAGGCGGTGGTGTGGGCCACCAGGTTCTTCTTGTTGTTGCCGTAGGCGTGGATGAAATAGGTGCCGGTGGTGTTGTGGCGGGACAGGGCCACGGAATAGGTCCAGGAGCCGTCGGCCTGCTTCTTGGCCTCGTACCACTGGAGGTCATCCTGGCCGTTCTTCTCGCTCCAGGTGGGGAACCAAACCTGGGTCAGGTCGCTGCCGCCGGTGAGGGTCAGGTTCAGATACCGTCCGTCAGCGGACAGGGCCGCCTTCAGGGCGGGCTTTTCCGGCTGCACCAGGTTGTCCACTACCACGGTGCCGTGGTCCAGCAGACCCTGGGGCAGGCCGTTCTGATTGTAGACATGGACCATATAGGTGCCGGTTTCCTGGTGGTTGACCAGGGGCACCTCGGCCACCCAGCGGCCGTCCTGCTGCTTGGCCTGATACCAGTGCAGGTCGTTCTGGCCGTCCTGCTGGCCCCAGACGGCGAAGCGCAGGGAGGTCTGGCTGGGAGCGGAGTAGGTCAGGTACATCACCGTGCGGCTGGCGTTGAAGTAGTACCCCAGCTGCTGGGGACGCACGGTGGGGGTAAAGGCATTGGCCCGGCCGGTGAGCCAGGTGCGCACCCGGCTGAGGGCCTCGTCATAGGTGGGGGCGAAGGGGGTTCCGCCGGGCTTGGGATTGGCGGCGCCCAGGGTGCTCCAGCGCAGGTAATTCAGGTCGGCGGAGACGCCGATCTCGTCCCGCAAACCGTCCACCTGACCGGCCATGCCGGTGAGCACCGGCTTATACCGGGCGTACAGCTCCTGCACCCGCTGGTAAAATGCCGGGATGTTCAGCATCTTCTTCATCAGCACAGAGGTGCTGCTGGCGTTGTAGTCGGTGACCTTTTCGTTCTTGTTGCCCATGCAGGTGTCAAAGTCCCACAGGGGGCCCACATGCAGCACATCGGACGCGCCGTCCTGATACCAGAAGAAGCTGGTGAAGAAGGACTCGCCGTTGAGAACGTACTCGTTCATCAGATAGTAGCGGGCCAGGGAGTCCACGTCGATCATTTCATTGAGCTGGCTCAGAGACAGATTCTCCCAGCCCTGGGAGGTCAGCGCCGTGGTCAGGCGGGTCATGGCCGTCTGGAAATTGGTCATGGCCTGCTGAATGTGTTCGTCGTCCTCCTCCACGATCTCCTTCAGGGCGAAGTAACTGTTCAGCCGGCCCTCGAAGAAATAGTGATCCTCGTCCGTGGCGAAGCCGTTGTCCAGCTCGAACATGGCCCCGGCGGGGTCCTGCAAATTCAGGCGGCCCTTGCCGATCTCGGCCTTTTCGCCCAGCAGGTACACGCCCAGGTACTGGCCGTCTATCCACAGGTCCACATATTGATATTCCGTCACGAAGGGGAAGTCCATCTGCTCCGCCGCGTCATACACCAGCCGGGTGCGGATCATGCTGTCGTCGGAGGCGTTGGCCAGCAGAATCCACTTCTTGGCGGCGGGCATACCCAGCACGGAGGTCTTTTTGCTGAACTTGATCTGGTAGGGCTTTTTGGCGTATTCCCGCCAGGTGGAGTTGCCCCGGCCCTTGATCTCCACGGTGCCGGTGAGGACGTCGTCCCCGTCCGTCAGCACCAGGTCGTTGCCGGGATACTTCACATCCTTGTCCTGGTGGATCTGGTCCAGGGTGGTACCGTTGAGGGTCAGCCGCAGGCTGGGCAGACTGCTCTGCCGCAGGCACACCGTCTCGGTTCTGCCGCCCTCCAGGGTCAGGGTCACCCGGTCACGGTCGGCGAAGGCCCCGGTCAGGGTGCCGCCCTCCCGGTCCAGGGCGCCGGCGGAGGCCGCCGTTACCCTGCCGCTGAAGGACAGGACCGTGTCCGCCGGGCTTTCGTCCTGGGGCAGGAACAGGTACCACACCCCGTCCTTTTCGGATTGGTACCCCTGGTTGGTCCACTGCCGGGCGTCCACGGTCCAGCAGCGGAAATCGTTGTCTCCGGCGAAGGCCGTGGCCGTCAGCAGCACCGTCAGCAGGAGGGCCGCCAGCAGCGCCCACAGCCAGACGCCGGATTTTTGGATCACTTTCATGCATCTTTCTCCCATCTGAAAGGATAGAGCGGCTGCGGGCAATTTTACACGATAAAGCGCCGCTGTTCCGCTAATTACACTCTATTATAACAGGTACACTGCGAAATATCAACCGCTTTTTGCTGCGTGCCCGCCAAAAATCAGGTAAATTTTTGGATGAAACGTATAAAATAAGAGCTCCCGGCGCGGCCGGAAGCTCTCATTTTATGCAATTATGGGGATCCACTCAGTCCTCGCGGCTGGCCAGCACGTTCATGGAAACGGGCTCGTCGTTGGCAACGGGGGCAGACAGATTGACGCTGGAATAGCCGCCCCGCAGGTCGGAGCCATCCTCAAACGTCTTGGTGCAGCGGTCATACTCCACCTGTATCACGGAGGCGATGGTGTGGCGGCCATAGTCGTCCAGCTTGGCGTACTGGTCCAGGATCCGCTGGGTGTCCTCCGTCAGGTGGATGTTCTCCTCGCCCAGGGCGCAGATGCCCAGTGTGCGGCAAATCTGGACCACCGTGTCAAACGAAGAACCGCCGATGCCGTTGTGCAGTGCGCTGTTGATGGTGGACAGAGGAATGCCAACTGCAAAAGCAAACTGCCGGACGCTCTTGTACTGGCGGGAAATTTCGTCCCGTACGATGTTGGTAAGTTTGTCCATAATTCGACCCTCTTTACTGTAGATTCCAGAAGCAGCTTTGCTTCCGGATAAACTAATTATAACAAGCCGTACGAGAAATCGCAATAGGGAAACGTGAAAAATAATAATTTTTTTACAATCTGCCGCTATAAATAAATCCGTATGGGGGCAATTTCCTCTTTTCATTTGGGTGCCTGTGTGATACACTGTACAGGATAGGGGGGAGGGCTCCTGTGAAGAAAAAGTGGTCGCCCCGGACGGCTGCGGGGCAAATTGCGGTGCAGCTGGTGCGCCGTTATTATCTGCATGACGTGGGCCGGGACAGCGCGGCCCTGACCTATTACCTGCTGTTTGCGCTGTTTCCGCTGCTGGTGTTCATCAGCACCCTGCTGGGCATCCTGAAGCTGGACGTGGACAGCGTGACCCAGGTGCTGTCCCAGATCGTTCCGGCGGACGTGATGTCGGTGCTGGAGTCGTATCTTGAATATGTGTCCGCCAACGCCAGCCGCCAGTTGCTGTGGTTCAGCCTGATTTTCTCCGTCTGGTTCCCCATGCGGGCCACCAGCTGTCTGCTGCACTCCCTGCGCAAGGCCTTCGGCCTGGGTCCGCCCCGGAAAATGCTGGTCAATCAGCTGGGGATTCTGCTGTTCACCGTGTGGCTGATCCTGACCATCGGACTGACGCTGCTGCTGGTCACGGTGGGCCGCCGGGCGCTGGAGTTTCTCTCCGGCCTCATCGAACTGCCGGCGGGGTTCATCGACCTGTGGAGCTATCTGCGGTTTATCGTTCTGGGCGTGGTGATGTTCCTGATGCTGACGGTGCTGTATATGCTGGCACGGGGGCAGCGGCGGCCTTTGAAGGAAGTGGCCCCCGGGGTGGTCATCTCCCTGGCGGCGTGGATGGTCCTGTCCCTGGCCTTTTCGTATTATGTGGAGAATTTTGCCAATTATTCCGTGCTGTACGGCTCCATTGCCACGGTTGTGGTGGTGCTGCTGTGGCTCTATATGAGCGGCACGGTGCTGATTATGGGCGCGGAGTACAGCGCCGTGATACTGCGCCGCAGGCGCAGCCGGCTGCCGGAGAGCAGCGGAGAGGAGCAAGCATGAAGATCATCATTGTGGGCAACGGCAAGGTGGGCTATGCCATTGCCCGGCAGCTGGCGGTGGAGGATCACGACATCACCATCGTGGATGACGACGCCGCGGCCCTGCACCGGGCCGACAGCACCCTGGATGTGATGTGCGTGGAGGGCAACGGCGCCAGCATCAGCGTGCTGGACGCGGCGGGGGTCCGCGGCGCGGACCTGGTCATCGCCGTCACCAATCTGGACGAGACGAACCTGGTGTGCTGCCTGATCGCCAAGAAGCTGGGGGCGCAGCACACCATCGCCCGGGTCCGGAACCCGGAGTATCGCCGGGACGCCGGAATGCTGAAGCGGGAGATCGGCCTGGATATGCTGATCAATCCCGACCTGGGGGCGGCCCGGGAGATCGCCCGGATCCTGAGCTTCCCGGCGGCCTTCTCGGTGGAGCCCTTCGCCGGAGGGCGCATCGACATGATCGGCTTCCGGGTGACGGAGGAGGACTCCCTGGCGGGGGTGTCCCTGAACGATTTCCATCGCAACCGCCTGGCGGAGGTGCTGATCTGCGCCGCTCACCGGGGGGACGACATCATCATCCCCGACGGCTCCTTTGTGCCCCGAAGCGGGGACAAGCTGTACATGGTGGGGACCAAGGCGGAGCTGCAGAAGATGCTGCGGGGCATCGGACGCACCCTGCAGAAGGTGAAGAACGTGTCCATCCTGGGCGGCAGCCGCATCACCATGTACCTGACCTGGGAGCTGGCCCGCAGCAATACCAAGGTCCGGATCGTGGAGATGAAGCACGACAAGTGCCTGCGCCTGTCCGCCGAGCTGCCCGGGGCCATGATCATCGAGGGCGACGGCACCGATGCCGACCTGATCGAAAGCGAGAACATTTTCGAGACCGACGCCTTTGTGGCGCTGACGGACCGGGACGAGGAGAACCTGCTGATGGCGCTGACGGCCCAGCGGGCCGGGGTGCCCAAGGTGCTGACCAAGATGACCCGTCCCAACTACATGGACCTGGTGCAGGAGACGAAGCTGGGCAGCATCATCAGCCCCAAGGACCTGACCTCCAACCAGATCACCCGCTATGTCCGGGCCCTGGCCAACTCCCAGGGCAGCACCGTGGAGAGCCTTTACAAAATGCTGGACGGCTCCGTGGAGGCGTTGGAATTCACCGCCACGGCCTCCAGCCGGTCGGTGCTGGACAAGCCCCTGAAGGATCTGACCCTAAAAAAGGGCGTGCTGCTGGCGGCCATTGCCCGGGAAAACAAGATCATCATCCCCGGCGGTCTCACCACCATCCAGGAGGGGGACCATGTGGTGGTGGTCACCAAGTCCCAGGTGTTCGACGACCTGACAGACATCCTGCTGTAAGTAAATAAAACGAGCAAACAAAAACCTCCGGCCTGGCCGGAGGTTTTTGCTTGCCGGATAGCCGAAGCATGGTCAGGGCCGCGTCTGTCTGGCGCGCCGGAGTGCCGCCAGACGGTCCCATGCCCCCATGCCCGGGCGGTAGACCAGCTCGCCGATGGCCACGCCGAGAACCGCCGCCGTTATCAGGGGAATCGCCAGCATGGCGATGTTGGACCGGGCCAATCGTTTTTGGATGGTCATGAGAACCACTCCTCCCTTATAGTCAGGCTGATTATACCACAGAATGCGGCGGCTGTGGTTAAATAATCCTTAAACAAGGTTGCTTTTCCGGACAAAAATGGTATGATAGACATGACGCGAAAGACAACGGACCGAAGTGGAGCGTAAACTATGACGGCATTTCTGCAACAATATATTTCCCCGGCGCTGCCGGTGATCCTGTGGCTGTTCCGGGGCGTGACCGCCGGGCTGGCGGTGTGGCTGCTGGTGCGGTGCTGCAAGTCCCTGTTCCGGGGCCGGGACCGGGAGAGCTGGGGCTTTGTGACCCTGTCTAACGGCGCGCGGTACGAGTTGTATCACTGGGAGAACGTCATCGGCCGGGCCCGGCGGGCGGATATCCGGGTGAATTTTCCCTCCGTGTCCCGGACACACGCCATTTTGCAGCGGGACGACGGCGGGATATGGCGGGTCGACCCCATCAACCGCAGCAGCGGGGTGCTGCTGAACGGAAAGCGGACGCTGGTGCCTGCCAGTCTGAACCCCGGGGACTCCATCGCCCTGGGCGGGGTGGAGCTGTTCTTCTTCCCGTCGGAGCAGCCCCAGCACACCGGGCAGCCTAAAAAGCGGCCCAGCCCCGTGGGCAGTCTGTGGCTGCTGACGTTTATCCAGCTGCTGCTGTGGGGGCAGTTTGCCCCGGGCTTCGGGGCGGAGAACATCTATCCCGTCAGCGCGGGCTTTTTCGGCCTGTGCGGCCTGGGATGGGCGCTGTACGGCGTCAGCCGGAGGCTGCACCGGCGGCAGTTTGACCTGGAGACCCTGGCGCTGCTGCTGGCTACGGTGGGCTTTGCCATCACCGCCGCCTGGGACCCGGGCGCTTTGTACAAGCAGCTGGCGGCGGTGGCCCTGGGCATGGGCATCTACTGCGTGCTGGTGTGGCTGCTGGGGCGGCTGCAACTGGCGGTGAAGCTGCGGTGGCCGGCGGCGGGACTGGCGGCGGCGCTGCTGGCCTTCAACGTGGTGATGGGCGAGCGGATCTTCGGAGCCAAGAACTGGATATCCGTGGGGCCCATCTCCTTCCAGCCGTCGGAGCTGGTGAAGCTGGCCTTTGTGCTGGCGGGGGCCGCTACCCTGGACCGGCTCTTTGCCAAGCGGAACCTGATCTTCACGGTGCTGTTCTCCGCCTATTGCGTGGGATGCCTGGCGCTGATGAGCGATTTCGGCACGGCGCTGGTATTCTTTGTGGCATTCCTGTGCATCGCCTTTCTGCGGACCGGCGACCTGGCCTCCATCGTGATGATGACGGCGGCGGCGGGCTTCGCCGGGGGCCTGGTGCTGCACTTCAAGCCGTATGTGGCCCAGCGGTTCACCGTTTGGCGGCACGCCTGGGAATTTACCCAGACCACCGGCTATCAGCAGAGCCGCACCATGTCCGCCGCCGCCTCCGGGGGCCTGTTCGGCACGGGGCCGGAGGATGCGTGGCTGAAATATGTGGGGGCGGCCAACACGGACCTGGTATTCGGCGTGGTGTCGGAGGAATTCGGGCTGCTGCTGGCGCTGGTATGCGTGACGGCGGTGATGGCCCTGGCGGCGTTTGCCCTGCGGGCCGGCGACAGCGCCCGCTCCAGCTTTTATGCCATCGCCGCCTGCGGAGCGGCGTCCATGCTGATCTTCCAGACCTCTCTGAACGTGCTGGGTGCGGTGGACATCCTGCCGCTGACCGGCGTGACATTTCCCTTTGTGTCCATGGGAGGGTCCAGCATGCTGTCCTGCTGGGGGCTGCTGGCCTATCTGAAGGCCGTCGATGTGCGCCGTCCGCCGGAAAAAGAAATCTCTCCACCGCCCAAGAGTGAAAAAACGCCGGAGCGGCAGGAGGGATTCTTCGACGGGATCCCCGGGGTCCCTGTGGATGAGATATTCGGAAAGGAGGAGCGGTCTTGAAACAGGTAAAGCTGCGGTCCATGCTGCTGGCGGCGCTGGTGGCGGTGCTGGCGGCGGGAATTTTGCTGTTCTGCGTGCGCTATGTGGTGCGGGGCGGACAGTGGGCCGCCTTCTCCGCCAATGACCATGCCTATCGGAATGGGCGGCTGGCCCTGGGTCAGGTGCTGGACCGGAACGGCCTGGTGCTGTATGACGGGGCCTCCGGCACCTGGGCGGAGGACGGCGCCATCCGCCGGGCCACTCTGCACGCGGTGGGGGACCGGGACGACAACATTTCCACCTCTGCCAAGGCGGCTATGCGGCGGCGCCTGGTGGGCTTTGACCCCCTGACCGGCACCTCCGCCGGAGGACACAAGGTCCATCTGACCATTGACGCAGAGCTGAACGCTGCGGCCCTGGAGGCCCTGAACGGCCGGAAGGGGGCCGTGGCGGTGTACAACTACCGCACCGGCGACGTGCTGTGCATGGTGTCCAGCCCCACCTTTGATCCGGCGGACCCGCCGGAGATCCGGGACGGGGACAGCCGGTATGACGGCGTGTATCTGAACCGGGTGCTGTCCTCCACCTTCGCGCCGGGCTCCGTGTTCAAGCTGGTGACCACCGCCGCGGCCCTGGAGCAGCTGGACGGGACCCTGGACCGGCACTTCACCTGCACCGGGCGGCTGGAGCTGGAGGGCGGCGTTATCACCTGTCCCTATGCCCACGGGGAGATGGACCTGCACGACGCCCTGGCCCGGTCCTGCAACTGCGCCTATGCCCAGATGGCGGTGGAGCTGGGGGGCGATACCCTGGCCCAATACGCGGAAAAGGCCGGGCTGACCCAGGGCTTTTCCGTCAGCGGCATCAGCACGGCGGCGGGGCAGTTCACCGCAGGGCAGGGGGCGGACCTGGGCTGGTCCGGCGTGGGCCAGTATGACGACCTGGTGAACCCCTGCGCGTTCCTGAGGTTTTTGGGCTCCCTGGCCGGGGGCAAAACGGCGGCGCCCCGGCTGGTGTATCAGGAGACCACCATGCATGGCATTCCCCTGCCGGGGGACGGCGCGCCGTCGCTGAAGGCCCCCTTTGACGCGGACACCTGCCGGGTGCTGCGGGATATGATGCGCAACAATGTGCAGCAGACCTATGGCCAGAGCATGTTCGGCTCCCTGGCGGTGTGCGCCAAGTCCGGCACTGCCGAGGCCGCGCCGGGGCAGTCCCCCCATGCGTGGTTCGCCGGGTTCGTGGCGGATGAGGATCTGCCCCTGGCCTTTGTGGTGCTGGTGGAAAACGGCGGCGGCGGCGCGGATGCCGCCGGTCCCATTGCCGCCCGGCTGCTGGCACAGGCGGCGGAAACAGCGGAATAAGAAAACGAGGAGAGCGCCGCTCTCCTCGTTTCTTTTGCTTATTGCTCTGCGGGGGGGTACAGGGCCGACAGCAGGCGGGTATAGACGCCCTCCGGGTCCTGCCGGAACCGGTCCGCCAGGTCCCGGGCCATGGCCTCGGTGGCGGCGGTCAGCTCCAGGTGCAGGATGCTGTCCACATCGTCCCGCAGCCGCAGCTCCACCACATAGGAGCCGTTTTCCCGGGGGATGACCTGGCTTTGCACCTGGTTTCGCCGCAGCAGGCGGCGGTTGTATTCCGCCACGTTCTTATCCGTCCGCAGGCGCACGGAGTAGGGGAGGCTGGACTCGCAGATCTCGCTGTTTTTCAGCCCCTTGGGGGTGATGGCGTAGCAGCCCTCCTCCGTCAGGCGCAGGTGCTCCGTCTGCACCAGATCGTTGAGGCACTCGGCATAGGCAAAGTAGTCGATGCCGTCGTCGCACATGGTCAGCTCCTGCATCCCCTCCGGCGGCAGAGGCTCCGACACCCGGGCGGCGATATACAGGATCAGAAACTTGATCTCCAGCTTGTCGTGAATGAATCCGGCGGCCATATGCACCCCATCCTCTCGTCTTGTTTCCTTTATTATACCGGAAATCCCCGGATTTGTACAGGCTTTTTTCCGCACCACCGCCGCCCGGCGGCCATACACTGGAGTGAAGGGCGCAGCCAGCCCCTTCATTACTTAATGGGAGGTTTATTTCATGCCTGAAAACGGAATGCCGGGCCCGGTCTGCGATCTGAGCAGCGTTCGCGAGTCCGTTTGTATCCATACACGGAAGATCTTCGACTCCTGCCGGGATAAGGACTGCGTGGAGGACCTGCGGTTCTATCCCACGGCGTCGGCCATGGAGCTGCTGTCCGGGTGCCAGATGGTCCGGGGCGGCACGGCGGAGCTGCTGTATGTGTACACCGACGTGGAGCCGGTGACCTTCAACCGGGGCTTCTACTCCATCGATATGCGGTTTTTCTATAGGGTGACGTTGCAGGTGGGCACCGGGACGCCCCGGTGCGCCGGGGCCGAGGGCCTGTGCGTGTTCGACAAGCGCTGCATCCTGTTCGGCAGCGAGGGCAGCGCCAAGATCTTCTCCTCCGACACCGTCATCGACGAGCTGGATATCCCCGGCCGGATGCGCACCAATCTGCCCACCGCCGTGGTGGAGGCCGTGGACCCCATCGTGCTGGACACCCGGGTGGACGACGGCTGCAAGCCCCGGTGCTGCGAGTGCGGCCTGACGGAGATCCCGGCCTTCATCGCCCGCAGCTTCGGCGAGGAGCTGGTG
>OHRT01000385.1_pt1 | contig 16756 bp, 10 predicted proteins | sample 1578521 | NCBI WGS metagenome assembly OHRT01 (sample SAMEA3879537, study PRJEB24766) | human gut metagenome | biome: human-associated habitat; feature: feces | place: USA | collected 1985/1987
TAAAAAGAAAATTAAACGGAAACAACAAAAGTAAAAGTACAAGACTACAAAACAAAGAAACAAGACTCAAAACAACAATTTACAATATTCTCCAATCAATCAAAATAGAAAAATAGGATTTCAACAAAGTCCAAAAAAAGAAAAAGTTAAGTAAATAAAAGTTATTTACTTAAGAACTAATAGTAATAGTTTTTCCAACTTGTAAATTCTCCCATATGGAAGTAATAATGTATTTTCCAGGCAGTAATCTGATATTTAAAAAAGCAATACCTTTATCATCAGTTACCTTATTATAGAATACACCATTAACATTGAATTTTACAATTTGATTTGCATATGGCTTACCTTGACCATCAACCAATGTAGCTATGAATTTACTGCCGTCCAAATATTTCATGTTCAAATCATCAGTAAACAATACCTGTTTAACTGTAATTTTATTGGAAACCATACAACCTTTGTATATTGCAGTAATAATATAATCATCAGGGAATAAACCGATTCCTAAAGTAGCTACACCATTCGCATCAGTAAGCTTTTCATAGAACACACCGTTGATGTTGAATGTTACTTTTTCACCAGCTCCAGCAACAGTACCGTCCTGTTTAATTATTTTAACAGAGTATGCAGAACTGTTTTTAAAGTATTTTACAAGGTCATGATTTTCAGTAAGTAATGATAAAACTGTAACTACATTACCTTTTTGTTCTCCGTTAGGGCCGACAGCAGTAATAATATATTTTCCAGGATATAACTGAATATTCAAACTAGCAGTACCTACAGCATTGGTTTTTTTAGTATACCATACACCATTAATATTGAATTTGACTTCTGTATTTTTCAACAGATTACCGTGTCCGTCATAGAATACCGCATAATATTGTGTGCCGTTTCTAAACATTTTAGTTACATCTTTACTTGCAATGGTGGATTTTATTAAAACATTTACTTTAGCATCACTTCCCCATTGTTTAGCATTAGAATCGAATTTAATGTAAACAGGATATTCGCCAGCTACTAAATTAAGACCCATGGAGAATTTACCATATTTATCAGTAGTTTTAGTATATGTTACGCCATTAACTGTTACTTTTACATTGGCTCCTGAAATCACATTTCCGTTTAAATCTTTAAGAGTTCCTTCCAAACGGGTTCCGTTTTTATAATACATTACAACATCTTTAGCTGAAATTACAGTGTAGACCATATCTCCAATAGTTAATTTTGAAGTAGCAGAATTAGCAAAGTAATAATCATTTCCACTTGCATTAGCTGATATTGAATATGATCCTGTAAATGAAGCAGGTATCTGATAAATAAATTTAGCTATTCCATTTTCATCGCTTACAGCTTTTCCAGCATAGATTCCGTTTCTGTAGAATTCAACAGCAATTCCTTTTACTCCTTCACCTAACACATTTTTAACGCTGGCAGTGAAATAAACTTTATTGCCTGCTTTTCCAATTATTTCATCAACACTGATATTTAATTTTCCTTTAGTTACAATTAAATCAGCAGTTGCATTGACGGATTTGTAATTTGATTTGGATAATGTTGCTGTGATTTTATAGTTTCCAGGAACAAAAGATGCATTTAATTGATATTTTAAAGTAGCTACTCCATTATTTGACAAAGTAGATTCACCAATTTTTATGCCGTTGATGTAGAAATTAGCTTTACCAGGAATTCCACCAGCAAACGGAAGTTTAGCAGTTATTTTAATAGTAGTTTCATCCAGATAAGCTACTGTAATGTCATTAAATACAATATCGCTGAAAATATATTTGTAATTATTTTCAACAGTGTTGCCGTTAGTGTTATTTACACCGTCATTTCCGCTGCCTTCTTTTGCAGACAGGAAATTGTTGGAAATAATGTTGTTTTTAGCTGTTGTATTGAGATTTACAGCAAAACCTGTTTTAGATGTGATTTCATTATCAATTATTGTATTGTGTGTAGAATTACCTGTTAAGAAAATACCTGCATTTCCCTCTTTAATTGAATCATAATTAGTAAATGATAATTTTTCTCCGTTACCATTAGCTGTGATTTTGTTTTCGCTGACAGTATTATATTTTGAACCAGTGGCAGCTATTCCGTAAACATCTTTTCCATTACCGGTAATTGTGTTTTGAGAAATTTTATTGTTATTGGATGCAAACCCTTCAATTCCATAAATAACTTCTGCAGCTAAATCAAAAGTATTGTTTAAAATAGTGGAAGCCTGAGATAACTCTAAAGTTAAACCATATGCCACATTATTAGCTTTAACATAAACATTATTATTTTTAATTATAGTGTTCTTAGAGTGATATCCTGCAATAATACCTGTTGCAAAATAATCACCAATAATTTTTATATCATTACCAATGAATTGGTTGTTATTAGAGTATTTTGAACCTCCAGAACCTGTTGGAGCACCAATTACGCCAGTACCGTATAAATAATTGTCTTTACCTTCAACAAGAATATTGTTTCCAGAAATTACATTATCATTTGAATCAAAATAGAAATCAATACCAACTAATGAATTAGTAGATAAATTACCACCTATAGTTGCTTTAGATTGATTTATTAAAGATTTGACAGTTACATTGTTATTCAATACCTTATTATCAGATGAATAAATCATCAAAATACCATAAGTTCTGAAAATTTCTTTAACATCATTTACACCATCAATACATTTAGAAGATTCATATGCATGCAATTCACCAGTTCCTAAAGTATTGATTATATTTCCGGAAATTTCACAGTTTTCTGCACCATAACCAAGTATGGTATAAGTTAAATAATTACCGCTAGATGATAAAGTGTTATTGATTATTTCAACGTTTCCTGATCTGTAAATATAAACTGCATAAGCTGCATTTTTATCAGCAACAGAAATGTTGTTATTTAAAAGCTTAACCTGATTGGTATCAACAATATAAACTCCCCACCTGTTTTCAGAAGTGGAATTTTTATTAATAATAGTTACATTTTCAATCCATGCATGAGAAGTAGTTACTTTAAACATGGAATTTATAAATTTAGCATCATTACCAATAATTTTAACACCTGAAGTAATGAGCATTAATTTATCTGTAAAAGTTCCGACAAATTTTAAAGTATCTCCCATATCAATAGATGAATTTAAATTACCCTTTTCATCGAAGAATGTGTAATAATTATCTTCAGTAACTGTGTAAACAGTACCGTTGAAAACATATACCGGTTTGGATGGATCAACAGTACCTACAGGAGTTGCAACCATAGACCCGTGACAATTATTCCGTTCAATAGTAAAAGAGTCTTTACTTGCTTCAGCAGCATCAATTGCAAGAATATTGGAAGTTCTGATATCATTATCTGTAATTACAATATTAGCAGGGAATTTGGTGCTGGATTGTTTTTTAAGTAAAACACCGACACCACTTACTGAAACTATATTGTTATTAGTAACTGTTAAAAAGTCATATTGGCCCATTTGATAAACAGCCGCACCATTATTGGTAGTTATATTATTTTTATCAACTAAAACATAATTACCGTTAGCATCAATACCGTATCCCTTACCTTTAACATCAACAGTGTTATTAGTTACTTTAGAACCGTCAGCTGCACAAATTCCAGAACCGCTTAACAATGCATTTTGAATTAAATTATTGGAAATTATGGAGTTCTGACCTACAACAATACCATATTCCCCTCCAATAACTATACTTTTATTATTATGATCAACACCTGTAGAATTAATTATTTTATTGTTTTTAACAATAGTTGAACCATCACTGGATATTCCCCTAAATGCACCGATAATGGTGTTGGAATCAGCAGTGTTATTATCACCCATAAGCTGGATAGCATAATTCCAGCTGGTTGGAATAACAGTTACTTTTATGGTATTGTTGAAAACAACATTATTATATGATCTGGCACCTATAAAAGCACCACTATCATATGCAGATCCATAGATTGCATTAGCATCTGCAACACTAATTTGATTGTTGCTTATGGTGTTATAGTTAGCTCCTCCAAAAACAATAGAACAAAGTGATTTATTATGAATTCCAGTATCTCCGGAACTTGATATAATATTATTTGAAATTATATTGTGATGAGAACCAGGATTTAATGCAATTGGGAATGAAGAAACTCCAGAACAGGTTATTTTATTATCATGAACATTACAGTTTGTAGCTCCAACAATAAATACTCCCTGTTTATCAACACCATTATTTACAATATTTAAATGAGATACAGTACTTCCAGAAGCTTCACTTAAAAGAACAACAGTACAATCTCTCATACTGTTAGTTGAAGTACCTACAACATTTAACTGTTTATTTAAAATAAATTTTTTACCGCTAAAAGATCCATCTAAATTCATAGTGTCTCCAGAATTAACAGAAGAAGACTTAAGATTACCCTCATTATCAAAATAAGTGCCATAATTAGATGAACTTACACTATGAGACACAGATGCAGTCATAATATCACTGTCTGAGAAATAATTATAACTGATTGGCTCATAAGATACTGCACTATCTGAAATTAAATTATTATCAGCAGTTGTATTAACATCTTCTGCAGCACTGACTGCTCCAAGAGTTATAAAAACCAATAATAATAAAATTAAAGAAAATTTAATCTTTTTAACCATTTTATATCACATCATTAGTTAATATTAAAAACATAATTTAAGCAAAGTACAATTATCCTTATTAAATTTTACTTTACGAAAAGTACATTATAATGATAATTATTATAATAAAAAATATTTAAAAATTGCGATAAAATTAAAAAAGAAAAAAAGAAAAAATGAAAAATGATTAATAATCATCTTCATCATTGTCACGTTTGTTTCTAGCATAACCTACAACAAATACTGCAATTAAACATATTACTGCAATAATAAGCACAATAGGAGTGCTTGATTGACCAGCTGCAGATTTAGATGCTGAACTTTTAGAAATTTCATGAACACTAGCTGCACCAGATTCACCTTTAGAAGAATCTGCTTTAGATGCATCATTTTTAGATTGAGATGATGCAGATTTTGCATTGGATGGATCTACAGAAGTATCCAAACCTGCTGCAGTTGCTCCACCTGCCATATCCCCACTACTTTGATCATTAGTAGTTCCATTAACTAATTGCTGATTATTATCTTCAGTATTGTTTTTATCTGAAGCATCAGGATTAGACGGATTATCTGTACTACCATCATCTTTGTAAAGAGGATCAGTTAATGTAGCTTGAGATAATATTTCGGCATATTTTGCTTTATCTGCTGCAGATAATGAACTGGCCTGTATGAGTTTCATGTTAAAATCCAAATTCTTACAGGTGTGGTGACAACAAGCAACACCATATTTAATAGCGTTCCTAATAATTTCATCTGCCAACTCCTGAACTAATTTAGGATCAGGATTCTCCCATTTTCCCTGATAATACATATAAAACATGAATGCACCTGCAGACTGGAAAGAAGTTGCAGCGGCTAAGCTATCAATCTTACCAGAGTATTTAAGAAGTGTGCTGACCATCTCATTACCTAACTGAGAACCAAGTGTCATACCAGGATTAACATATAATGAACCAAATGCATTTTGGAACTTAGAATTCCACTGTATCCAACCTGCCTGAGTACTAAGTAATGCATCTACAAATTTAGGATTTAACAAATTAGTACGGATTTCCAATTCAAATTCTTCTTCATAAGTTCTAATAATGTAATTATTTTTATTTCTTATATCTACAAATGCAGTATCAGGATTAGCTCCTAAAATTTTAGCAGCATTAAGTAATCCACCAAACCAATCATAGTAATCATCAGAATCCAATAATCTCCAAGAACTGTCAAAGTTCTGAGTAATCAAATCTGTTTTACCTAGCAGATACTTGAAATTTTCTGTTTGTTTGGTAATAACAATATTATCATGGTCATCAAGAGTCCATGAGTAGGATACACGTCCAAGATAAATTCTGGCCAAATCCTCATTGAGAGTTGTAAGATTCCAGTTTGCAGTATTCGGAATTGTATTACTCATACCGGTACCTTCTAAAACTGCACCAGGAAGACCGAATAACCTATCTTTCATTGGATTTTCAGCATAATGTTTTTTCAAGAAATTATTTGCAACAGTATCATCAGTTGAATTTAAAGCTAAATCAACAGCAGTTAACATTAATTTAATCCAATCGACATTACTGGTAACCATACTTGCAAAAACATCTACTCTAGGTCTGTTGACAACTTTACCATTACTTAAAGTCACAGTTAATTCATTAATAGGAATCAATTCAACACCAGTTACAGCTTCATCTCCCTCATTCCAAGTTGGTCTGCAACCAAGGAAGTATAAGAATTCTGCAACACCAATACCTTCTGTTCTTAATATTTCAGTTCCCCATAATATTAAAGCAGTAAGTTCCGGCCATTTGCCGTGTTTTTCATAATAATTCACAAGCAATAAATCTACAACTTTAACTGCTGATTCATAAGCTGCTTTTGTAGGCATTTTAGTAGTATCCGAAGTACGGCCCATATGCCCGGTAGGTATAGAATCTGCATAAGCAGGATCAGCAAATAATCCAGGAGTAACATAACCACCAGACAATGCAGTCATTATTGCATTCCACTCATTATTATTTTTAATATTCTCAATAACTTTTGTGGAATAGTTTAATGATTGATATAACTTAGAAGATTTGTTTGTAATACCATACATCTTAGCTACTTCATCAAAAGTATATGTATTATTTACAAAATCACCAATAAATGTTCTTAACCATGTTTTTACAACTTCTGATTGAGCATAATATTGAGAATTACCTCTAATATCATTGTAATAATTTTTATCTTTTAGATTTGGATAAATCATGTGCAATATATGATTATAAACTGTAGTTCTGGAAGTTATAATAGTTATTACTTCTTCGATAAGCTCCTCACCACTTAATATTTTACCTATAGTATGTAAACCATAAGTGTTGAAATCATTTTGCATATCATCCAAGTAAGTGTGTAAATCTTCAAGCCATACCTCAAATGTTTGACCATTTTTAGGTTTTTCAAAGCCTAATGACGGAGCTAGTTCTAAGATTAACTTTTTATATTCATCTGCAGTACCTGAAACATTGTTTTTTATTTGGTCATTATAACGGTCAATGTAATTTAACAATTTAGTATAATTACCATATAATCCTGAAATAGCCATTGCAGGAGTCATATGAGTAATCATCATTGCTCCGATCCTATCTCCAGCTACCATAGCTTCACCAGGGTTTGATACAATATATGGATATATTGTCGGAATTAAATTCAATTCAAAAGACCAATCCCCTTCGTGAACACCTACATTTCTACCAGGTAACCATTCTAAAGTACCGTGAGTTCCTAAATTAATAATTACATCACAATTAGCAACTTCATCTAACCATTTATAGAAAGTTACATACTGTTGATGTGGAGGTAAAGTTAAATCATGATAATTTTCAATTTTAACCTCTTCCCAACCTCTACTTGGCTGGAAAGTAATGAATATTTTACCGAACCATAAACCCGGAATTACAATATAAGTTTGATTGTAAACCATTATTTTTCCAAGTCCGTCACCCCAGTAATCAACCATCTTTTTATACAAGTCCTGATTCATATTAGTAGCAACTAACTTATCAAACTCTTCTTGGGTTACTAACTGATGATGTTGTCTTAACATTTCCCAGTTACTTTCAACATATTTATTTAATTCACCTTGTGCCCAAGTACCTTTGTTACCCATATAAATTATCCATTCAGACAATTCTTTAACTGAAGGCAAGTCAGACTTGTTCATTCCAATATCATAACCTGCATCAGATAAATGAACTAATAAATCATAAGTGCTTTGGAAAACATCCAAATAAGATGCTCCAATCTCACCTTTACCTGGCGGATAATTATACAATACAATAGAAACAACTTTATCAAAGTTATCCATATCTTTTAAATTAGCCCAACCAGTAGTTAATTTAACCATTTTTTCAATACCTGATTGAACAACATGAGATTTGCCCAATGAATCTTTGTAAGACAATATAATTGGACTGAACACTCCTTCAAAGCTAGGAATAGTTACTGAATATGTCCATTCTGCTTGAGCTCCAGTTTCACTTTCATAACTTTGTTGTGAAACATCAAAAAGACCTTTAACTACTGTCAAATTCATTTCTGATAAATCATTTAATGCAGAATGATTGCCGTAATTTAAAGACCAGCTATATAAAGATGCCACAGCAGAAATTCCAATTTGAGTTGTTTTGGTTAATGTTAATAAAATTGAAGACATAGCCGGAGCAGTGCTTAATTTAAATATATTAAATGCAGGTCTGCCGCTTGCTTCATAACATTTGATTAATGCATCAACTACAGGACCTCCACAGTAATAAGTAGCAATAGCTACAAAAGGAGTGTCAGTATTATATCTGTTCATATAATCATTTTCAAACAGCCTAAATAATTCTGTTGGATTTAACTCTTTTTCTTGCCATGCAACATATTCTTTCAACATCCAATTTAAACTGCCTTTCCCATCATTATTATATCCGGGATTAGCTATAATCCATTGATTAATCAATTCGGCATCAGGAACAACAGTATAAGTACCTAAAACAGGATGATAAATACCACATTCGGGACTTATTCTTGGAGTAGTTGCTGTATCCAATGTAGGATTAATGTATTTTTGAGGATTAATTAAATAAAATATATATTTTAAGTAATTATTCATATTAGCTACAAAAACTTCAGAAGACTCAATATCCGGAGCCTGGAAATATGATCCTACATAAGTATTTTCAACAGTATTAGGACTGTTGTTGGATGCAGATCCACCTACAAAGTGAATACCCAAATTATCAAGAGTATTCTTATCATAGAAACCAAAAGTATATGCCACATTATAATTTGCATTAGCTGGAGATTTACTTAATAATTTCCTTGCTTCTGCAGTTCCAAAATCCTTATATGTCGAGGAAAACATGTCAATTTGAATGTATTTTGCATACTCAAATAACCATTCTCTAGTCTTGTCAAAATTTCCAGTGTCTATATATGCTACTCTTTTAGATAAACTCATCAGATAATCTACTTTTTCACTGTGTGAATTGTATGATACAATTAACAAAATATCTGGAACAAACATGTGGTTAACTGCTACAGCAGAATTAGCACCCACATTTACATTTTCAGTATATACCTCATAAGTAGAATAGCTAAGCTGTACTTTATAACTTCCTGAAGGCAAATTACCAATAGAGTAAGCACCTCCGGCAAGAGTTTTACCTTCAAATACCAAATTATCAGATGAATCTAAAATTTTAATATCCGCGCCGGCTAAATCTACACCATCCTCAGTCCAATTTTTAGTAAGTGGATTATAGGAATCCTTAACATGAATATCAATAAATCCATAGTCACCACTACTGTAAATTGAATTAGTATAATAAATATTGCCAATTTCATCAACATTAACATCATTAGCTATTTGAACACCGTCAGCAACTAATGAAGTACCAACAATGCCATCAGCAATAACAGTTTCATTATTAACCTCATCGCTAGCAGATACCAAACTCATAGTAACAATAAACAACATTAATAGACAAAAAATAAAAAATGTTTTTTTACCTAATCTTTTAATCTTTTCACCCCCTCGTCCAGTGAATTATTTCAAAATTATAGCAATATTTTATTATAATTACTATAATTGTAAATAATACTTTACAATATATAAAATTTGCTAAAGTTTTTACTAATTAAAGAATAATAAAATGAAAATTAATTTGCAAATTGTCTCAAATATTGCTAAAAAATGTTAATAAATTATACACAAAATAAAATGACGGCTAAAAAAAGAGTTTCAACCAAACAACATGAAAAAATTGTTATCCAAATGAAAATAAAAAAAATCAGCAAATATTAAAATAAATATTATGGCATGTTAAGAGTAACCCACCTTCTGTTTAACAGCATTCATCTTAGCGAACTACTTTTGCCTCATACAGTAATCATCAGCATTCTTTGTTCTTGCATCCTATGGAATGGCCGTTTCACCGATTCTTTTAATGTCCTCAATTAAATATCATAGTCAACCATTAAAAGACGTGTCGTTTCTGCTCCAGAGTCATACTTCTCAGTATACGTTTTTCAACGCCATAGTCTGTAATGATGGGCGGAGTTTCCTTAGTTAAAAAAACCAACAGCTGTCTTTAACTTGCCATATTTATAAAAAGTAGCAGGGCCTAGATTTGAACTAGGGATCTCGGGGTTATGAGCCCCGCGGGATCACCAGACTACCCCACCCTGCTATACGAATAAAAAGATAGTAATTTAAAACTACAATATATAATATATGAAACACCCTATATAAATGTTTCTATAAAAATAAAATGAAGATAATTATTAATTATCCTCTAAACTTTTAATTCTTTTATCAATTTCTTCTAATTTTTCCTCAGTCTCTTTTTGGAAAGCTTTAGAAGATTTTTTGAATTTTTTAAAGCTTTTTTCTAAATCATCAACAGATTGAGTGGTTTTATCAAATCTGTCTTCAAGGTCTTTTAAATCATTAGTAGTAGCTAAAGACCAGCTTTGAATTAATTCTTCGCTTTTTTCATCTAAAAAAGCATCGATTTTATTAGAAAAAGCATCAGTATTTAATCCAGACATATCAATATCACTTAATTTAATTTTAATTCTTTTACTCATTGATTCTTCCTCTTTAGACTCTTCAACAGTGTCTTTTTCCCTAGATAAATCATCATAGTCAGAATCATTTTGTAATATTTCACCCATATGCGGATCTGCAGTAGTTGGAACATAAGTGCGTAACTTCTGAACAGATGCTGGATTATTTTGCAGATAATAATAAACTAAAACTAAAATAGCTACTATTAAAATTACAATTGCAACAACATCAATAGGACTCATAATATCACCTTATTGTTTTTTGAGTTTAGCTTCTTTAGCTTCGATTTCTTTAAGCATTTTTTCTAGTTTTTTCTGTTCTGTTTGTGCTTCCAGGCGAGCTAAACGTTCATTAATTTCACTGTGTAAGTAACCAACTTCACTTCTCACTTGTGTTGTTGATTGTCTTATAGCTGAAAGGCTGTCTTGTTGCTCTTGCGGTAATGGAATTGGATTATCCATTAAACGTTTAGATTCAATATCTTTTTCAACCATTGACATCTTCTTAAGTTCTATCTCTTTTTCAAGAAGTACTATAGAAGCTTTAGATTTAGCAACACTTTTCCATTGAGCAGCAACAATAATCACAACAAAAGCTATTATAATTAAAATAATTAAAATAAAAAGTTGGTCAGGTATTGTTGGAATATCCATAATTGCCTCCATATTAATTTAGTATATTAATAATTAATATAAAATAAAGTATATAAATATTATTATAATTAAAAAAAGGTTTGTTAAGATGATTGATTCTTATTTAAAAGCAGGTAAAATTCTTTCCCAAATAAGAAAAGAAGCCTCAAAAATGATTAAAGAAGGAACATTAGTACTCGATTTAGTTGAATTTGTAGAAAATGAAACCATTAAACAGGGAGCAGGAATTTCATTTCCATGTAATGTATCAATAAATGAAGTAGCTGCACATTATACTTCTCCATTAAACGATGAAACAATGATTTATGCTGGAGATTTAGTTAAATTAGACTTAGGTACAGAAATTGACGGCTATATTGCAGATTCAGCTATTACAGTAATGGCACCTGGGAAAAATTTAGATGAACATTTTACCCAGGACGAAATAAATTTAAGGCAGGATATTATTGAAGCATCTGCAGCAGGACTGGATGCAGCCATAAGTACTGTCAGAGCAGGAGTAACTGTAGGAGAAATTGGTGCTGCTGTTGAAGAAGCCATAAACGAATATAAATTAAATCCAATAGCTAATCTTACAGGACACAGCCTAGAACAATACAATCTGCATGCAGGGATTTCAGTTCCGAATATAGACAACCATGATGAAACTGTCCTTGAAGAGGGTCAGGCAGTAGCTATTGAACCATTTGCAACTGACGGAATTGGATTCGTAAATGATGCTCCTGGAACATACATTTATTCTTTTTTAGCTAACAAACCATTTAGATTAAAACACACTAAAAACGTATTAACTAATATTAAACATAACTACCCTTATTTACCATTTTCCGGAAGATGGTTAACAAAAGAATTTAAAGAAAACAGACTGAACGTGTCTTTAAAACAATTATCAGAAGCAATGGCAATTTATCCATACCATCCACTTAAAGAAAAAACAGGATGTCTTGTAAGTCAAAAAGAACACACAGTAATTGTTGAAAAAGAAGGCTGTACAGTTACAACCTTATAAAAAAAATAAAAAATAAAAAGAAGATTTAGTAATAAGTAGGAGTCATAACTCCCATTTTTGCTCTTCTTTCTATTTCTTTTTTACCTTTGTCTTTTTTACCTTTAGCTAATTTTTCAAGTAAACCAAGACCAGGTTTTACATCATCCATAGGTTTTGTTTCAATTAAACCAGCATCTACTGCAGCTGAAAAAACATCTACACCTGCACCAGTTCTGGTTAATACAGTAGACCATCCGTCAGGAGCACCAACAGATCCGGTTGAAATATCTGCAAATTCACAGACATAATCATTACAGATATTACATCCTGCTTGTTCATATCCGTGAGTAGCTTTAATCGGAATACCTTGAGGTTCATCACTGCCTTCAGTGTATATCCAGAATTTTCCTTTTCCAATATCCATTTTTGTTACTTTATCCAAATCAACATCCATTAAACCTTTAGTAAAAGTATCTAATGAAGCCATTGGGAAGTTTTCCATACAAAAGATACCAATTAATAAATTAATTTTATCAGCAATAAATCTTGTGGAAAATGGATATGCCTGCATTTTTCTAATACCCTGCATTTGACAAGGAGTAACAACAGTTCCAATTGATTCAATACCATATTGACGTGCTGCTTCTTTTATTCCCCATACATTAGGAGACATTGAATATTTAGTTCCGGCAGCTGCAAGAACTTCATCAGCAGTGGTAGCTATTTCTGGAACAGGAACCCAGTCATCACCCGGGTCTCCAGCTACAACAGCACCTTCAATAATATTATTTTCTAATGCATAAATAAGTAATGCAGAAGCAATACCACCGTCTTGAGCTACTTCCTGAATTCTTTTATCAGTGGATCTAGCTGCTACAGCTTCTTTATAAGTACCTAATACCATAATCAACTCCTCCTAAAGTCCTGTATCCTTTTTAATTTGTGTTAAAGGTAACCATGATCTTGGACACATTGTGTAACAAGAACCACATTTAATACATCTGTCAGTATTAATAGTCGGTCTGCCTTCAACCATATCTATAGCTCTAGTTTGACATGCAAGAGCACAACTTCCACAGCCGCTACATAATCCTTGACGGATAATGTTATTTAATACATCACAACCGCATGCAGTAGCACAAGTTGCTAAATCAAATGCTGGTTGTAAGTATTCCATATCACCATTACATAATGCAACAACAGTTTTTGCAATCATTTCAGGAGATACTGGACAACCTGGAAGTGCTACATCTACTTTTACTAATGAACTAACTGGTAAGAAAGATTCATGTTTAGGTTGAGCTTGTTGTCCTCCACGAGCATAAGTTGTAAAACAACCATTAAGAGCACAAGAACCAAATGCACAAATCAGATCAGATTTTTCTCTAGCTTCTAAAAGCTCATGTACACTGTGTTCATCTTGCAAACATACAGAACCTTCAATTAAACATAAGTCCATTTCTGGCATTTCCCATAAGTCAACTAAAGTTTGACCATAAACAATATCTACCATATCTGTAAGTACAACATCTAAAATGTCATAGTTTTCAGTTAAGGACATACCGTCTCCAGTACAACCACTTAAGTGAATGTAACCTATACGTGGTTTGTTGGTTGCTGTTTCTTTTTTGGTTTCTGCTACAGGAGCTGCTGTTTCTTCAACTTCAGGAGCAGATTCTATTTTTTGTTTGGTTTCTGCTTTAGGTTTTTCAGAACCACCAAAAGCTTTTCTAATTTTATCAAACATTATTTTACCCCGATTTCTTTTAAAATAATATCCATAGCTTCAGGAATTGCCTTTTCAACAGGTTCAGTTAAACCCATTTCAACATCAGGAGAGGAAATCTCTTGAGGTTTGCATCCAACAATAATCACTTCACAATCTTTAGCAAGGTCGTGAAGAGGCTCTTCAACAGGCCAGGAATGAACATTTTCATATTTTCCTCTAGGCATGTCATAAGGGCTAAATACTTTAACAGTCCCAGGTTCTGCATCAAACTCAACAACATCAATTACAATAACTTTTTTCCAATATTCATCAGGAAGAGAAAAAATAAAGTGTGTTGCTCCTGTTCCAGCATCAATAAACATAACTTCGTCAGGCATTTCTTTGTCTTCGAAATATTCTTCCAATTTATGAATTACAAATGGTCCGAAACCATCATCTTTAAATAAAATATTTCCGCATCCCACTACGATTGTCTCTGCATGATAAGGCATATAATTTCCTCCTAGCTCCTTATATTCTCACCATATCGTTTTTAAGTATGCTTTTATCCTCATCATCAACTACCATTACATGAGTTGCACATGATAAACATGGGTCATAAGCTCTGATAACATCTGCACCAAATTCGTGATGGAAACCTTCAGTAGCTGGTCCCATTGTTGGAATATTCCAGGTAGTTGGTACAATAGCTGAATAGAATTGGATTTTACTATCTTTAACAGTAGCCATGTGTACATTAGTACCCCTAGGTCCTTCAATTACACCAATACCTAATTTACCAGTTCCTCTATCATCATAATCCGCCCTAGCTGGAGCGGAAGTATCAATTTGTTCAAGAAGATCAATAGTTAAATTATAATTATTTAACATTTCCTCAGCTCTAGCTACATGTTGAGCAACTACACCTTTGTCTTTAAATCCGTTGAATTTTTCCATTCTTGCTCTAGGACCTGTTTCAACGTTTTTACCATTGATTAAAGGAATGGTAGTACATGCTTTTTTACCTATTTCCGGATCATCATACCAAGCTTCAGGTAAAACTTCTGAGAAATTATCATAATCAAATTCATCGAGATTACCGTATGATGCACTAGATGCTAAAAGTGGTGCATCTACAACTCCTAAACCTTCAGGAAGTTCTCTTGCAGCAATGAAAGATTTCATTAATTCCACGTGTTTTTCCATGTCAGGTTTAAAAGCTTTTAACCTATCAATCAATTTATCTTTTGTAGCTGAAGTAATGTTTCTAGCCATACCACCTACTCTAATATCAGATGGGTGAATACCTTCACCAGCAAGCATATCAACTACATACTGTACATTTTTCCTAACAGCAGATACACTTTTAACTGCAGTAGTGAAATCTTCTTCAGGTACAAAGTCAGGTGCAATTAAAAAATGGTGAATTGCAGCACTGTTAACACCATGTGCAGCTAAAGTAGCCTGTCTTAATAATTTTCCTGCTTTAGGAACTTCGATATCTAATGAATGGTCGATAGCTTCTACAGAAGCTAAAGTATGTGGTATTGGGCAGACACCACAAATCCTTTGACATAAAACAGGAGCTGTTTCAGGATTTTTACCTGCAACCATTTTTTCTAAACCCCTAACTGGAGTGATACTTAAATATCTACCTTTTGTAACAATCCCTTCATCATCGACTTCCATGACAAGTTCGGCATGGCCCTCTTGACGAGATGTTGGGGATATAACTATTCTGTCTTTCAAATGTGTCACCTCTCTTTTCAAAAAAATTAGAAACTAACATTTAATATTTATAACCAATATTCTATATATAATATAGTTTAAATTACAAATAGAAAACTATAAATAATATAATATTAATTTTATTAACTAATCTACGATAATTAATACATGGATTAAATTTATAAGTTAAATTAACCTAATATAATATTATTGTAAAAAAAATAGTACATACAATGTACTATTAATCAAAATTTAATTACAATTTTATTAATTAAAATGGAGGTAATACCTTGGATAAATCAAATATAATAATTTCTATCATAATTGTTATATGTATTGCTGCTGGAGTTGCCGCTTATGGAATAACCAATAGTGAAAATCCAATTTTCAGTAATTTAAATAGTTTAGACTCTGGTAGTGGTGATTCTGGCAACGGTATTGGAAACAACACAACACACCATGATTCCCCAAGTACCAGCAGTCATGGAAGTGGAGGAACTGGAGCAGGAAGTGGAAGTGGAGTTAGTTCAGGTTCCGGCTCAGGCTCAGGTTCTGGATCAGGTTCCGGCTCAGGCTCAGGTTCTGGATCCGGAGGTGGTAACCCTCATACCCCAACTACAAAAATAACTCAAAGTGAAGCAAGAGACATAGCTAATCAGCATATTGAGCAATCTGGATGGTATGCAGGAACCCCAGTATTATCTGCAGACAGAACTCTTTGGTATGTTCCGATTTATGATCAAAACGGTAACACTGTAGATAGTATGGCAGTGAATGCCAATACTGCTGAGGTTACTAAAAATTAAATTATTCTTTTTATTTTATTTTTTAAAAATTTTCAAATTTAAAATAATAATTTCGTCACTTTCAAAAACTTGTGTGATTTGAATTTTCACTAGTTTTTGAGTCACGAATTTTTTTCGTTCTATTTTTTCTTTATTTTTAATTTAAAAGCAGTAAAATT